>Ga0207710_10000039_pt1 | contig 231296 bp, 427 predicted proteins | sample KBSS24metaG_FD_184400 | JGI IMG/M metagenome (GOLD analysis project Ga0207710, IMG submission 184400) | Switchgrass rhizosphere microbial communities from Kellogg Biological Station, Michigan, USA - KBS S2-4 metaG (SPAdes) (version 2) | ecosystem: Host-associated > Plants > Roots >...
GTTGAGCCTGTGTCGCCCGTCGAGCCCGTCGAGCCCGTCGAGCCTGTAGGACCTGTCGAGCCCGTTGAGCCTGTGTCGCCCGTCGAGCCCGTCGAGCCCGTCGAGCCTGTAGGACCTGTCGAGCCCGTTGAGCCCGTCGATCCGGTCGGTCCCGTTGGTCCCGTCGAACCCGTCGAGCCCGCAACTCCTGTGGGACCTGTCGAGCCTGTCGAGCCTGTCGAGCCTGTAGGACCTGTCGAGCCCGTTGAGCCCGTCGAGCCTGTCGCACCATCGGGTCCAGTCGATCCGCTCGCGCCCGTTGTCCCAGTGGAGCCAGTGCTGCCCGTCGAACCTGTGCCTGAAGGTCCTGTAGGACCAACCGGACCAATCGCACCTGTAGGTCCGCTCGTACCGGATGGACCACTCGCGCCTGTAGGTCCGCTCGAGCCTGTGGGTCCTGTAGGTCCTGTAGATCCCGTAGATCCCGAGCCACCGCCACCAGATCCTGTTGGTCCAATCGGTCCAGTTGGTCCAGTTGGTCCATCGCGACCGTCATGACCACGATGTCCACGATGCCCCCGCTTCCCACGAGGGCCACGGTCACCGCAGTCATCAAAGTCGAGCGGCTTACTGTCGGCCACGAACCGACTCTATGCTGAATTTTGCAGCAGGTCGTTTCCTTGTCCTTGACCTTCAAGGACGCTGATCGCGGATCAACGATCCATCGTACCAATCACGGTAATCGTGCGCTGGATCTGGAATTGAAAACGCGCCGCCCTGTGAAAGATGCTCACGGAGCTGCCGTAGATCTGGCGTGAACTCCGCGCGCTTCCGCGGCTTGAACCGTGCGATCGCTGCGTGCGACTTATCATTCGGCGACACCCCTTTGTCTCGACGAATGTACGTGCTCACGTGCGGCTGCGATCGCTCTAGCGAGACGAAGAGTGACGGAGCAAAATCGATCCGATGCCCGTTGTTCTCGAGCATAAAGCCGAAGATGTAATCCTCACCAGATAGCCCGTCGCAACCTTCCTCGAAGCCGTTCGCTTCCAAACACCATTCGAGTGGAAGGGCAAACGTGCATCCGTACAACCAGTTTCCGCCGCAGTTGTCCTTGCCCCCAGGACATACCTGAAGACGATGATCACGGGTGACTTTCCCGTTCTCATGTTTTTCGTACGCGCCCACGATCACCGATCCGCGGCGCATGGCAGCACGTCTAACCGTGTCGAGCCACTGCGCGCCAAGATGACAGCGATCATCGAGGAACGCTACATAGCTGTGCTTCACGAGCGCGATGCCGGTGTTGCGCGCATTCGAGTTCGCCCACCAATCCACCGTCGTCACACGATGTTCACCTTGCCAAATGTTCGGCTTGGGGCGTGTCGTGATGACTTCATGAAAACGACCTTCCACGCCAAGCTCCGCCGACGTGCGGCCGTATACGTCAACGACGATCAATTGAATCTCGTCGTCGCTTCGCACCTGGCGAAGCAAGTCATCTCGCATCCAGGAGAGTTGTGGATCTTGACGGCCTGTGACGTAAACGATGGACAACTTCATGTGTACGCCACCTATGCTTGCGCCCACAGCCAAATCACGTCAAGAGCCACTCAGCGCCACGGATCGTAGTAAACACCGCTCGCTCGGCCTCGGTAGCGATCGCTCAGAGCCTCCAGATCAAAATCAACCGGGATCGTGCGGTAGCTCTCTACCTGAACATCGAGATCAGGAGCGGCGCAGAGGTGACAGTCCGGACGACAGGTTGACTGACGTAACTCCAGCAAGTCCGCTACCGACAGCGGTCGATTTGCCGCGATCCGTTTCGAGCGATATGCCCACTGTGCGTATCGCTCTCGACAACGGCGTATGACAGCACGTGGCGGCGTGTTCCGATGTGGCAATCGTACGACCGCAAGGTCACAAGATGATCGGCGCCGTACCCGTAAGCGATCGAGCCGTAAGCAGAACTCCTGATCCTCGCACCCATGATTCCCGTCGAAGTTCTCATCAAACCCATTGAGTTGTAGGAAGCGTTTCCGATCCAGCACGAAAACTCCACCTGCGTGTCCTGAGAGCTTCCAGGTCTTCCCACTCAGTGAATATTCCCGCCGCCGCCACATCGGATCTACTTCTTCGAAAGCGGCGACCTTCAACCCTGCGCGGAGTATCTTGCGTGTGGAAATCTTCTCGCCCGCGTGTGGATACGCGGCAGCCCCCAGCAGAAGACGCGTGGGGATTCGATCGCGGGCATACAGGGCTACCGCAGCCTCGACGAACGACGGTAACAGCTCGGTGCAATCATCTACGAACACGAGCAACTCACCACGAGCGTAAACGGCCGCGGTATTCCGACCCGCCGCAATCGCGATGCGATCGTGCTGAGCTTGTGTGGAAAGCACCACCCGCGCAGCTCGCCCCCAAGGAGTTTGCCATTCCCGCTCCAAACGATCTGCCTGCGCGTCGGTTACAACAATCTCGATAGGGCCAGCGTACGTCTGGTTGTTCACCGATCGCCGAAGGATCTCGTACACAGAATCCGAGCGGCCGATTAAGGGCTGATCTACCTGCGCAGTCCCCATGCAAATGGTCACGAGAGGCTTCATGTCACCGCTCTGTCCATATCATTCCATTCCCAACCTGCCATGTAAGGGTTCTTGAACAGAGGCCAACCCCATTCGTCCGGTTGGAAACCGCATGCGCGAAGAGCTACCGGCAAGCTCAACTGATCGCGCCACGACCAGCGCAAAAGATCATCCCACCATCGCTGCATGATGGCGGTGACTTCGGAGCAATCCCTTCGGCACAAAAGTCCACCACCCCAAAGTCCAAACGCCGTCGGATGCCCTTCCCGGCGGTAATGTGCGATCTGCGCTTCAATGATTGGACGAATTTCTTCGCACTTTGCGAGCGGAAGCGAATGGGCTGCTTCGTCAAAGAGGCAGTTCCTGGCGTGATGTCGATGAAGACCGAAGCCTCGAGGACTGCGAGCGATCAGATCGTCGACAAAGCTACGTGCCCCTTTGTCGGTACGCATGACGTACGCACCGTCCACCCATACACTCCACGTGTATCCCTTCGGTGGAAACAACTTGTGGTACTTCGCACGCATGCGCGGAGACAACGTCGTGGAGGCCTCCACAGGCCGCACGTCCCAATCGGTGCGAGCGAGCGAGTCGTCGCTGTAGCAGATGAAATCCGTGTGCGGCACACGCGGGTGAGCACTGAGCCGCGCGTGACGATCCGTGATCGCGGTGTACACGACTCGACGACCACCCATCGACTAGCCGCGTGCCTTCACCTCGCGAACACGTGCGGGGACGATGTTCGGAAGGACGTGGCGATGCCAGCGCTGAGTGTCGCGCGCGCCGATCTCCCAGACCTCTGGTGACTTGCGAATGGTGCCGCTGACTTCGTGAGTCATCGACACCTGCGACGCTGTACCTACCGCGAACCCGAGGCGCTTGCTCATCTCGAAAATGAAATCATCGCCACCGTAGATCAAAAGATCGTCCGGGATCGGCCAAACCGCCTCGACCACTGGACGCGTCATTGCAAAAAACGCCCCCATCGAAGGTTGCTGTCCGTGTTCGATCGTTCCATAGATGAGTTGCGTTTGTGACAGCGCGCGAAAGTCTCGAAGCGCTTCAGCCCAACCAGCCTCGAGAACGAGATCCGAGTTAGCAAGCACGAGCAGATCAAAGCGCCGATTCTCGAGGAACCATTGCATCATCTGATTCCATGCTGGGTTGACGTACTGATTAACCTCGTTTCGAAGCACGATGCCACGTCCCTCAAGGACCGGCTTCACATCAGGATCAGAACCGTTATCGACGATCAGTAGTTGTACATCACGTGCGGGCAGTGAGTCGAGGCATCGCGCGACCATCGCACCGTCTCGATAACAGGGAACTCCGACGAGGATATCCGCATCAGGACTGATCGCTTGTGGATCGATTTTCACAAAGGCCCCCTTGAAACACGCTGCATCACGCAGCCAGTTCCAAGAGGATACAGCTCAAGGAACCCCAACTCCACTGCGCGGTCACGTGCCGCCGCAACATGCCCCCCAACCCACGCGATGTCGTCGATCACAAGCATCCCACCGACACGCACGGCCGGAGCCCACCGCTCAATGTCGAGCACAGCTTGCGGTCCGTGGTTCGCGTCGTGATGCAGAAGATCGATACAGGCAGGTACTTCTGCGACGTCCGTGCGTTGCTTTCGCACCGCGCAGCGATCAGGGCTCACTTCGTGACGACGGAGTCGTTCGAGAAATGTCTCGAAGGCGTAACGATGCCCGTTATCGCCAATGGTAGTACCCCACCACTCCGCATGGGTCGTGTCACCAGCGTCGTCTTGCCCGACAGCCGAGGCTTCCGTGGACCAGGCGTCGATCGCGAAGAGCTTGCCTGCCCCAATCGCTTTGAGTGCGAGAGCCATCGGAATTGCAGAGCCTCCGAGCCACACGCCTAACTCGACCGCGATCGTGGGCCGGAGACCTACGACGAGGGCAGCGAGCGTATGCGCTTTCTCGCGGCTGCACCACCCCACATCCGCATCATCCATCGCACGTTCGACGGCGGCGAAGAGCTTGACGAAGTCCACGCTCGGAACTGCGAGATCACTCGGGACTACGGGATCGGGCACATCAACTCCATGACCGCAGACACGCGGGTCTCTCCAAGAAAGCATTCCATATCGTCAACCCCGAATGAAACCACGAGTCGATCCGCCGCGACGGCTAGTCCTGCAGCGAATTCGATCCCATTCGGTGCGAGCTTGCACGGAGTGCTCGCCGCTGTAAGTTTCCCCCGGCTATCCACGACGTACCATACGTGGTAGTAGCATTTTCGCTTGTTTACGAGTTGCATCTCATGACCAATCCCGAGCCAAGCATCTGCGGCAATTTTCACAAGTTGCGAACCGCCGCGCAGGCCTAGGAGTGATGAACTTCCGACCAGCCCTTCATGCCGTGGCTTCGCGCGGTGCCGTGTTTCTTGAGCACGCTCCTGCTCACGCTTGACCGCGCGAGCTGCGGCACGATCTCTGGCTCGAGGACTTGGAAAATGCGGGATTGGTGGCAACAGTGCCGGAGTCACCAGTGTGCGCTCCGCGACGCCACGGTCATCGAACAACGTTCCATGGCCGATCGAATAAAGAAATCGCGGGGCCGCTACACGATCAAAAGGCACCCAATTCTTTTGATGGGTGTTCGTAAAACTACCTCCACGAATCGGAGAAGCTTTGACGATGTTGTATTCAGCGTCGAAGGAAACGATCACCTGCTCGACACAGTGACGAGTTTCCTGCGCACGCTGGAGATGGAGCGAAGCTGCAATTCCTTGGAGACCTCCCTGCAGCGTATAGAAGAGACGTAGATCTTCAAACCCGACACTAGAACACGGCGTGCGCGGCAGAAGATCGTTCTCGCGCATCTTGTAGATCTCACGAGGCTGCCACGTGTCCGGGTCAAAGATGACCATCACGTTCTTGGTCTGCGCGGCGCCACGCTTCGCCTTGAGACTTCGGATCGTCGATCCATCCGGCATGGCGTAGTCCGCACAGCGCAAGGTGCAGCGCCACAGATCACCATCGAAGTGGATCGATGGATTCATCGACCACATTCCCTTGTGCGGGCGGAGCGAGATGTCCGCGACCTTCCAGGGGATCAACTCAGCGATCGCCTTCATCACCTACCGTGCGATCGAATGAAGACGTTCCATCACCGCGGAAAGCCGCGTCTCGCCGATCCGACATTCCATGTCGTCAACGCCGAAGGAAATGACGAGTCGATCCCCATCAAGCGCCATACCGGCTGCGAACTCGATACCATTCTGCACGAGCTTGAACGGCTCACTCACCGCAAGCATCGAGCCGGTCGAATCCACAAGATAGAACGCGTGCCAATAGTATTTTTTGGCATTGACGAACTTCATTTCGTGCCCGATTCCGAGCCACGCGTCATCGTCGACCCGCACGAGCTGCGATCCTCCACGAAGACCTGGATACTTCGATAGGGCGATGCGCCCACCGCCCATCCGACGTGTCCCATCGAAAGCAACGGAAGCGGCGCGTGACGCTGGCCGCGAGGACACGGTATCGATCGCCATCCGCCCACCACGCAAGATGCGTACGTCTCCTCCACGTACAGGGGGCGGTCGACGAGCGGATCGCTCTCGCGGCGTTTGAGGAGCGGGAACGGTAGGAGCGGGAAACGCTGCGGCAGTTTCCGCGCTCGGAGCTTCCTTCGCGAGAACGGAATCCTCGATCGGGGATTTCTGCGGACGTGTGTGTGTGGCCCGCGCCGCAGCTCCATGAAGCGCTCCGTCGACGCTGAACATCGTCCCCTTGTCGATCGAGTAGAGGAATCGAGGCTCTTCCACGAAATTGAAAGGCACCCAATTCTTCTGGGGCGATCCACTCCAACCATCACCACGAATCGGCCGCGCGGCCACGATGTCGAACTGATCGTCGAACGAGAGCAGCACTTGTTCGGGCGGTTGATGCGTAGATTTTCCGTCGACGGTACGATGTCCACGCTTAAGATGCAGCGATGCAGCGATCCCCTGCAAACCATGCTTCGCCGTCCAGAATATGCGCATGTCTTCAAAGCCTGCATGCGAACAGGTCTCTCGCGCGAGCCCGTCCTTTTCATGCATCTTGAAGATCTGCTTTGGCTGCCACGTCGTTGAGTCGAAGAGGACCATTGCGTTCTTGGTCTGTTGACCGACGCGCGAGCTCTTGCTGCGGATCGTCACACCGCCCGGCATGGCGTAGTCGGCGCAGCGCAACGTGCACAACCAACGATCTCCATCGAAGTGAATCGATGGATTGAAAGACCACAATCCTTCGTAGGGCCGAATCGAGATGTCGGTGACATTCCAGGGAATGAGGTCGTGCGCGTACTTCATCGAATCCACCGACACTACCAGCAAGTCGAGAACTACGCGTGGGCGGAAGCGATCTCCCACGCATGCCCGACGATCTCGGCATTGCGGAGCGTGTCCTCAAGACGGTTCTTGAGCCCGTGCTTGCTCGGAGCAAGTGCCAACGAGCGAAGCCCAGGCCCCATCTGACCCGCCGGGAACTCGTTCACGCGGCGATGCAGCTCGTTCCAATTCGCCGGCGGTCCCGATTGATGCGAGATCTTCGGCACCAACTCCGTGATCACAGCAGGCGTCGCATGGATCTGTTTGACGGCCGATCCGAAATCGAAGCTCGTCTCTGGCCAGTGAATGCCGCTTGCCGTAAAGACCTGTCGCACAGTGTCTCGCGCGGCGAGAATCTTTCGGATGCCCGATCCAATCTCCATGTCGAGATCGCCCTCGGTCATCCACGAAATGTCCGCCGGATTGCGACCCTGACTCTTCTTGCAGATCTCGCGAAGACCTTCGAGTGTCGCGCCGTACTTCGCGTCCCCTGGGAAGTTGAGCTGGAAGACACCGATCTCTGTCGCGGTCCCCACGGAACACATATCGCCGCCACTTTCGATGCGCATCCATTCGAGGATCGCATCGACAGGCAACCCCTGCGCGCGCTTCGCCACCTCACTTCGCCAGCGCTCGACGAGCGGTGGGAAGTGCAGGACGGTTGAAACGCTTGGAGGTGTGCTTGGAGCTGGCGACGGCGGTGGAACATAGTTCCCACGCTCTCGTGGAGCTTCAGCGGCACGCGACGACCGCGCGCGCAAGATCCAATAGCCGATACCGAAAACGGCACCCGCGCCGATCGCTGCTCCAACGATACGACCGCCCTGACCCATCTGACTTAACCCTGCGTGTCGACGATCATCTCGGTCGACACGACTTCCATCGTGCTGACGACTTCCGTCGTACCGACGACTTCCGTCGTACCGACGACTTCGATCTCCGGCTGCGGCGAAAGTGCCGCTTCACGTGCTGCCTGATACTCGGCGACGTTCTGCACCTGCGCGTTCTTGCCGTCCATCCGCACTTCAACCATCGGCAACGCAGAATCGCCGGGACGACGCGCGGTGGTGCGCCGTGGAGCGAGACCACCGTGGCGCTGGCCACCACGCGCGTTCAGCGTGAAGCCCCGCGGCTGGCTTGCGGCCGGCTGCATGCGCGGCGCCGTGCCCACGCGGCCCGCCGTATACGACACAGACGGCGTCGGCGAGATCGACGTCGCGGCCGTCGCGGCGATCGTCGGAGTCGCCGCGATCGGTGGAGTATCGCGCACGAGCTGCGCAGCCATCACCTGATCGAGCGCGATGATCGTCGATTCCCCGAGCACGACATACTCCTCGTGATTCTCGAGCCCCTTCGCCTCGGTGACGAACTTGTCGACCGCGTGCCGGCAGAGCATGAGTTGCTCTTCCGTCAGCTCCGGCAACGGCGACGACGCAGGTACCGTAGCAGGCACTGCGATCCGTGGGACACGGGACGAGCTTTGGGCAGGTGCGACGGCACGGATTTGCGGCGGCGCGCTCTGAACCGCCGGAAGCGCTTGGCTGACTTGAGGCCCCGTCGACGTCATGCTCACCTGCACCATCGGCAAGGCGTTCGCTGTCGCGCGGGGCTTCGTGTCGCGAATGATCACGGACTGGCTGTTTCCACGCCCATCGTCGAGCTGGGGACCGTTCGAGGTCATCTTCACCTGAACCATCGGCAGCTGTCCGATCGTGGCGCCGCGCGAGTTGGGCGCCATGATCTGCACGGGGCGCTGCTGACCCTCTTGGATCTTAGGACCGACAGGTGCCGGTTTCACCAGGACCTGCGAAAGCTCGCCGGTCTTCACCGGACCGTGGGCAGGCTGCGGACCCGTAGAAGCGTTGCGGACGATCGCGTTGTTCTTGAGGGGCGACATATCGGTCATCGAGAGTTCCTTGTTGGATGGAGCAAACGCGCTCGCTCGAATCCCGAGGTCAAAGCGCCGGAGAAAGCGTAGCTCAAGACATCAGAGCAGATTGAAAATGACGGACATCTTCTGCTTCTCCGTCGATTCGTTCAGCACCGTGAAGTATTGAGCGCCGTTAGGAATCTCGATAGCCCGGGGCTCATCAAGAAAGAAGTCGCCGACACCGTTGGTCAAATTCGGGCTCTGCCAGAACCGGATCCAGCCCATCGTGCGCTTGGGGACACTGTGGTGGTGCCGGTGAAATCCGACGAGGGTCGCCTTTTTGGCGAAACGAGGGACATCAAACGAATCACTCTCTTCGCCGTCTCCGACATTCCCCACGAAGATCGTACGATGCGCGTGTGACTCGGCAAACCCAGGTCCCACGTTCGCTGCGAGGTAATACGCCGCGCTCGTGCCATAGATATGACCGACCTCGCGTGTTTGCGTGACGACGGCTTTGACACGCAGAAACGACGCCGTGACCGAGACCGTCACACCGTTCAGATAGTCGACGACAACGTCCGTATTGACGCCGCCGACGCCGAAGGTAATGACCGCCTCGAGCGGGGGCCACTGGATTGGATCGTGCGTCCCAGGGAAATCACACGGTGTAACTTCGCTGTTGGTCTGCTCGCCCGTGAGGTTCTGACGATCCAGACGCGGTAGGATGATCTCGGAGAAACAGAGCGGGATCACCCGGGGCGGCTGCAGCGTCACGATCAACTGTTGCGAATCGAGATCATCCCCTTCGATCGAGATCATGTCGGTCTCGGCCGGCTGCACGCAATCGGAGTCCCCGTTGTAGATGAGAATCGAAGACTTCCCGAGATTCCCACCCATCGCGAGCCGACCGAACGGCGAAAGCCCTGGACGGTCTTCGCCCGGACGCGCCGGAGCTCCATTGTTTGGAAACACCGGGATCGTTTCGAGAGGTTGGTAAAAACGAGATCCGCGCATCTTGGAGTCAGCTCCTCGGCAGCGAAGGCAGCATCATCGCGGAGCGCCGCGGAGCGCTGCGGCCCGACGGCTTCCGAGTCGATGCATAGTAGAGTAGCCCGCCGCCGCCGAGGACCGCGATTCCGATCGCGAGATACTTTCCGATGCCCCCACTCTTCGGCGCCGGGGCCATGTCTGGTGCGGCGGTGTCCGACGGAATTGGTGTCCCCATATCGGGGGCTGCTGGGCTTGGCGGCGTTTCAGCAGCAGGACCTGGACCCGCGGATGGCCCGGTTGCGGGACCCATGGCAGGGCCCGGACCCATGGATGGCCCAGTCATTCGACGCGCGGGACCCTCACCACGACGATGCTCGTGATGACCACGATGTTCGCGGTGGCCACGACGATGCTCGTGGTCGTGTTCGGACTCCGGCAGCTGCCCAGGCGTTGGGAACCTTGGAGGCGCCGGAGGTGGCTGGAATCCCCCGAAGCCCGGCCGCGGCGGAAACGGCGGTGGGAACCCCGGGCGCGGCGGGAATCCTGGAGGGAACGGAAACGGTTGCTGTGGCAACTGTGGGGGTGGCGGCGGTGCGCGGTGATCCCGCGGTACAGGTGCGCGATGATCACGAACGACAGGTGGCGGTGGGAGCGGAGACAATGTCCCGCCAGGCGGCATCACCGGCCGACCGCCCTGCGCGTGAGCGATAGACTGCGCGTGCGCCACGTGATCTTCGCCGGGGGCGGTCGCTGGAGGCGGGGTCTTGATCGCTTCCTGACCCGCAGCCTTCACGGCTTCGGGTGAAACTGTTGGAGGCTGTTGCGCGGCAGCTTCATTCGCTTTCTGATCGGAGATCTGAACAGCGGTAGCGGCTGTTGCTGCATGCGTCTCCGCGGTTGCAGGGTCAGGCGCTTTGAGAGCGGCATCGAGGCTGGCCGCTGCTGCCTTGTTCGCGACTTCGGCGTCGGCAAGGTTCTGGGCGACGACTGGATGATCGTACGTCGTGACCAGCTTGCCCCCGTCCGCTTCGCGCTGGACCTTGGCGTGCGTATCGTTCCAGATCTTGATGTACGGCGCGTCGGCCGGATCCTTCGGATCGAGCTTCTTTCCTGGCTTGTAGTTCGTGCTCGCCCAGAAACGCGCGTCGGTCTCGCGGTTGATGATGTTTTTGTCGATCGCCATGTGGTTTCCAGGGAGTGTGGGAAGGCCGGCCTGTCAGAGGGATCTTAACCCATATCCGCGTTCTCACACGAAACTTGCTAGGGTCAAGAGCATGCTGGCGCCATCCCCCGAGCTTCAGGTGCTGTTGAACGATCTAAACCAGCAGCTCGCTGCGGACGATTTCCGTATGCGAGAGCGCGCGCGCGATGGGCTCTTCAACCTCATGACCGTGTGGATCACGAGCTTCAGCACTGGACAGCTGCTCGATCTAGAAAGCCGCTGCCAACAAGAAACGGACAAGCGTTTCGACGAAGACCTGGCCTACCAGCAAGGCCTCATCGGAACCGGAGCTGTGTTGGATGTCGAAGGCTAAAGTGCGTTCCCGCGCGCTTACACTTCGCATTTCCGATAAGGATCATGCCGTACTCGTCAAGAAAGCCGAAGCTGTCGGCATGTCGCAGTCCGAGTACGTGCGATTTTTGATCCGCCACGCACAGATCCGCGTGAGCGTCGAGACGTAGGATGGGTCGAAGCATCCGCGAGTTGCTTGCAGTGGAAATGGCCTTAGGTCACCGTCCTACAAGCGAAGTCGAAGTACAGCAGCAGCACGACGTGCTGGTAGCCAAGTTCCGGGATGTCTACGGACTCACATCCCGAAATGCGATCGAAGAAGCGATTCGATCTCACAACGTCGACGAAGAGCTGCTTGAAGAATGGATCCGAATTCGCCAAGCACTGGCAGCGTTTCAAGGTGACGCGGCAGCCGAAGCTTGATTGCCCGGGGCAGGCTGACCGGAGGCTTGCGGCGGTTCCTTCGGCTTCACCATGTTCACGATCTCCATGAACATGATCTTCTGCTGCATGCTGAGCATCTGCATGAGCTGACCGATCTGTGGCTGCTCAAGCGACGAGTAGAAGTCCAAGATCAACGTCGCGAGCGGTGAGTCTGCTCCACCTGCCGTTGGATCTCCGCCGTTGGCCGTTCCGATCTTGGCCGCGATCACGGAGCCGATCTGCAGCACCTTCTGGAAGCCTGCGTTGGTCCGCGCATTCTTCTCGGCAGCCATCGCGATCTGGAACTCGCGATCCATCTTGTTCGACCGCGCCTCCTCCAGTTCACGACGCAACGTCGCGTTCTCCGCGGTCAACGTCGCCACTTGCTCGTGCAAGTTCATGGTCTGCTGCCCGAGCACGCGAATCGTGCCGTCGAACATCTGCGCATTGATGCGCATGAGCAACCCGGCGTGATTAGCGATCACTTGCTGATTATCACGACCTCCACCCCCAGCACCGCCAGTAGGCATCATCGACGTATCGTCGGACCCGCGGAAGCTCGGAGACATCGCGAACGAGTGCACAGCCCGCCCGCCCATGTGCTGGTGGGTGCGTACGAGGAAACGATGTTTGCCTGCCGGTTTGGCATCCGCCTCACCTTCGGCAATCTCGATGATTTGCTGGACGAGCTTTTCAATATTGCCAAAGTCCGCAAAGAGATCCGGCTCATCAGCCCGAATCCAGTTACGGACATTTTCATCCTTGAACCCCTGCCCCGGCGAGTACATGAGATCGACGCTGATGAGTTGCCGATTGTCTTTCCGGGCCCATTCCCCCATGAGGAATTGAAGCAGTTTGCTATGCAGCTCGGCGTTTTCGCTCATGCCGCTCAGTTATAGAGCATCTACGCGCAGAGTGGTCCGCCAGGACGCTATCGCGCAGATCTCTCGTGGGCCAACTCTTCGTGAATGACCTCACGAAGTTGTTCACGATCAACACCCTGCGCCCTCGAACGAAGGCTGCGCAACGACGTGTAGAACCCCACAGCGCCCATGACCGCAATCACGGACAAAGCGCCGATCTTGAGCACACCAAGGATCGAGGCGGCCTCTGAACCTTTCCCCTCTTCACTCCGCTGCCAAATTGTTTTGGGTAGTGGCTGAGGCTCCGCACTTTGAAGTGTGATACCGCGCGTCCGCGCGAGGGAGCGCAACTGCTTCAAGCGCGAGAGCCATCCTTCGAACGTCTCCCAATTCGTGGCAACCCGTGCCCACCACGAGCGCTTCTCATGAGCGACGAACTGGTTCCATTCCTCGATCGTGGGTGTCACATCGGCCGCAAGCCACTGCGCGGTCGCGCTCGCCTCAGGATGATCTGTATTGGCCTCTTGCCACACGGCGAGATCATTCGCGAGGGCTCGAAAGCCTGTCGAGATCGCTGCGATCGCGCTTTCACGATCGGTCACTGTATGGAAGAGCTCTTGCCCGACGCGATCCGCGTCACCGCGACCGCCAATCGAACGCGACGCCGACCACCAACGATTCGCGCCACGGCGGGCACGATTCACGTCGCTGATCGTAGGCAGCACCGGCCGAAGAGCCGCGCCAACCGTTCGGTCACGGACGTAGTCGACCGCCTGATCCGTTGCCCAACCCACCGCGAAGTGTCGATCACGGTCGAGTGGTCCGTAGGAGCCTCGGTCGCGCGTCACCGCCGAAGTCCCTTCGCGTAGTAACCTCGGTGATCGCCACGTCCGACGGCCGCGGACGGTGTCTCGAACACCGTGAGTCCTGATTGCTTGATCTGTTCGCGTGCCGTGGCCCACGGTCCTTGGAGCACCGCGCCCGTCACCTTCAACTCGACGTCCGAACGGCCACCTTCACGAACACGTGCGATCATCGCATCGACCGAATAGCTTGTGGGATCTCCCCGCAGCTGGAAGCTTGCCGGTTCACCCTTCGCGGTCGGTGAGGTCATCACGAATGTGAGACGTGACGTGTCAGGCTGACGAGTTGCGGTTCCGCGACCACCTAGCCCGAGCCCTGTGACGAGCAGGTACAAGCCGAAGCCCACCGCACTGCCGAGAAACACCGACGAGATCGAGTCATCCGCCACCGATCACACCCTTCACGATCGGATCAATCTTTCCCCAGATCTGATCACACGTCACGAGTCCGAATAGACCGCCTTGTCCTGCTGTCACAATCAACCGCAGCGTCTCGGTTTTCGGATCCCATAGTGCACGGAGCCGCACACTGTACTGGTGCGTCTCGATGTTCCACGGGTTGTCGCCCGTGACCTCCATGCCTTCGGCATGCAGCTTGGCCAAGAGCTTGTCTTTCACCGCGACCGTTACGCGTGGATACGTGTGCACGCCGCACTGCCCAACACCGAGGCTCGCGAGCGCGGCAGCAATCTGCTGCGCGCGATCCGTCACTTTCACGGCGCTCGCCGCCGCTGCTGTGCGATCTTCTGGCGTCTGTGCGCTCTGTGCTGCCGCTACGGTGTTCTGCGCCGCGACTTGATTCGCGGCCACTGCGGCAACTGCATGATCAAGAGCTGCGTTGATGGCTGCCTGTGCCGCAGCCGCCACCGGAGCCGCGGCTGTTTGCTCTGGAGTCAGGGCCATGGGTGCCGCGGGCGTCGGAGCAACCGTAGTTGGAGCAACCGCGGTTGGAGCCGGCGTCGGTGGTGGCACCGCGGCGATTGTTTGTGCATGCGTGGCAGCTACAGAGGCTGCGACACCGGCGTTATAGAGATGCGCGTCCGCGGCAACATGCGCGGCATGCGCAGCGCGAAGTGCGTTGGCGTAATCGTTCGCGCTCGCGCGAACGCGCGGCGAGAATTCGTACACCGCGAGTGCGGTGCCGAGTCCAAGCGCGAGAAGCATGAGCACAGGCATCAGCTGAACTTTTCGGCAACAAGTCCGATGCCCGCCCAGAGTGCCGAGCGTGTGAAGTTCACACAGCCGTCAGAGGCTCGAGCGAGCGCGTCAGCCTGTCCATAGCCAGCCTGCACGTTCAAGAGCTCGCGATCGATCTTGCACCCGAGATACTCGACGAACGTTCCGATCGCTGCGTACGAAACGCCACGAGCAAGCGTCGGCCATTTCGAGATATACGGCTCTGCGGCGCCCATCGCGAGACCGTTCGCTGCGTAGATTGGAAGGAAGGGAACACGGTGCCCGCGAAACACCGGCGAGTAATGGTCTTGCTGACAGAGCGCGTTCTCCGCGACCCAGCCTGCAATCCCGAACATCACACCCTTCGCGAGAAGATCTCCAACGTTTAGACTCGCCATGCGCTTATCCCCATCCGTGGATCGTTGCCACGTCGCGACGGATCAGTTGCTCATGCGGCGCGTGATGAGGAGCATGCCCGACCTCCTCCGCTTGCGCGAAGGGGACACCGTCCGACATCTCGTAGACCGCTGCATACGTGAAGCTCGTCTTGTCGTAGGTCACCCGCTGCAGCCAATCGATCGCATCATCGAGGCTATCGAAGACGAAGGTGTGCCAGTGCCCATCGAGCTTGGAATGGATCACGCCCACCGCATTGGCAGACTTCCCGACCGCGAGTGCGTGTGCACGTGCACGCGCACCATCGATCGGCGAAGCTCCGACAACATCCAGCCACCCGGCGGTTGTCGCCGGAGCCGCCGGTGTCGCAGGTGCGGCAGCCAAACTGAGTGCCTTGGTGATGAGATCGGCGACTGCCTTCGCGGCCGGATCTCCTTGCTGAGCGTCGGTTGCGACCTGCGCGAGCTGCTGCTGCGCCGCGGTGTTGCCTTGCGCGGCCTTTGTCGCGGTGTCTGCAACGTGATGCTCGACCGTGGCGTTCGCCACCGCCTTTGTTGCCACACCGAGAGCGAGAGCGACGGTCGGGTCACTCTTGGCCTGCTGCTGCGCTTGGGCGACTTGCTGTTTTGCATGCGCATCGCCCGCGGCAGCCTGCACGAGATCATTGGCAAGCTTGCCTGCGATCGGCGCGGCAATTGGACCGACGCCCGGGATTGCCATCGCAGCACCTGCCGCGGCAGTCGCCGCCGCGACCGCGATCGGACCCTTCAGTTTCCGAAGTGTGCTTCGTACACCGCTGCCGAGCTTGCCTGCCGCCGAAGCCACACCATGGGCTGCACCTTTCACAGCATTCGAGAGGTCGCCGAGAAAGCTGCCGCAGATCGTGTCACAGTGACAACCGATCAACTCGTCGACGAGCGTGTTCGTCGCTTGACCGACGATCGATTCGACACTGCTCACGAGAGTGGGAGCGGCATCCTGCGCATGCTGCTGGTGATGCCACTGCGCGAGCTTGTCCATGAGCATGGAAATCACAGGAGCCAGATCGATCTGCGTTCGGTAGCTCTTTCCATCCACGCTGATCTCCACATGGAGAACTTGCTGGCTGTCCAATTCTTTCTTGAAGGAGACGCCGCCCGAGCCCGGTGCGAGCACTGGACCGACTTCCGCCGTGAGCCCGCGACGCTTTGCAGGACCTGGAACATCCGCTCCAATGAAGGCCCCTTCAAAGAGGTAGCGCCGCGGTCCGCCTCCAGCGTCGCAATGTGCCCAAGAGGGGACGTCTCGGTAGAAAGGATGTCCGAAGGTACCTTCGGGAACGAGGATACCCCCGTCGAGGTCGGTCACGATGGTGCGCCAAGGGTCGAGGGAGTTCATAGGGCTCCGGCTAGTATAGCGATTCTCGTGATCAACGCGTCTTTCTGTAGACGCCTCGCGCATTCGCCTCGGCCACAGCCCCGTCACCCACGCCTAGCTGCCTGGCGCTGTCCGCCTTCGCGCGATCAACAAAAAGCTTCGTGATGCCCACGACGCCGAACACGAGAATCCCGGCGCCCACGACATGCCCAGGAGAAAACGATTTGGTCGTTTGGAACTCTGTCGAGAAAAGCGGGTACTTCTTCTTCGAAGGCCGCACGAGACGCGGCGGTGTAGTGAAGTCTGACCACTTCACGTGAGATCCTCCAGCTCCCCTGCAGGCAAGAGCGCCTGCGCTTTGACTGGACTCGGCAACGGGCGTGGACGCGGACGCCGCGGGCGGCGTGCCGGCCGCGCGCGACGGATCAACTCCATGTAGTTCTCGGCCGGATCTTTCCCGCTGCGCAGGTTCTGCACGACGCTCGAGAGCGCGACCACGCCGACAATGCCGAGCGCGGCGTAGGCTCCGTACTTCACGAAGTTGCCCGCGCCTTTGAACAGGTCCCCGATCCCACCCGTGATGTCAGGATCACGGCGTTTTTCAGGGTCGAGAGGTGCGGGCCCTTGCGCTGTGAACGGTGCAGAAGCGCGGATCTCGATGAGCTTCTTCCGGTAGTCCTGGATGTGATCCCACGTTCCAGAGCCCGGCCACATTTGCAGAGAGATGTCCTTCTTCTCATGATAGAAGCGCGACCAGTCGTCGAAGAAGGGCTTCCACGTCGCCCGATACCATGGAGTTGCCTGCGGGTGCGCGGCATCATAGGCAGCGAGCTGCTCACGCAGATCGAGATACGCCTTGTGAAGCCGTTCCCATTCCGGCATCCACTTCGGATTCGAAAGAAACGGATTCTTGGGATCCGATCGCGAGGTCTGCTCGAACGCGTGCAACGCGTCCCACGCCTTGCGTTGCGCACTGTCGAGTTGCGCCGCGGTCGCATCCATGGTGCCGTGGGTGGCGTTCCACGTGAGTGCTTCTTGGCCGAACTGCATGATCTCGCCATGCAGCGTGTTGAGCTCGCTCTCTGTCTCGCCCGGCGAGTGGATGATCGCGCCCGCGCCGACGTAAGTGCGGCCGTATTGTCCACGCCCGTTCACGGTGTGTCCTTGAGCTTCAAAATCGTCGTGTGCGTTGGATGTTTCCCCTCGGGGAGCATCCGCGCCACCTTCCATCCGATCATCATGGCGATTGTATCACCCGTGATGTTCTGCCAGGTATCTTGCGTCGGATTTGGCCACAGCTCGGGCCACTTGTCCTTGAACTGTCGCTCGATCACGAGGTCGAAGAAGAGTCCAGAGGCAAGCGTGGCCCACGCAGGCAACCGTCCAAGTCCCGCGAGCACGCCGAAGGCCGCGTGAGCTGCCGTGAAGCGGTCGACGAAGCCGTAGTTATCTTCGCCTGGTAGTGCAGTGCGCTGCGCGGAAACAAATTGGGGTCCCGTGGTCACGACGATCCTCCTTCGATCTCGATCGCTTTGCAGTTTTCGCAGAGCACGCCGCCGCCACACTCACGCACGACCACGGCGAGCCGCGCGTCGAACATCACTTGCACCTTGCAACCATCGCACTTCACGGGGTCTTCCGTGCGTGTCGATGACAGAATGCGAGTGATGCGCTTCGACGTCGCAGAGCAGCTGTCGCAGAGTTTCTGATCCTCGACAACGCATAGCTCGAACGATGGCTGCGAACAGCCGTCGCACGACGCTGTGTATGTTGCCGACGACTGCAAAGATTCTACGAACCCCAGGTAGCCACGTCTCGACGACCCAGCGATCCACGCCGTGGCACTGCACGTGTGCCTCCGATCTTTTCGTTGACCGGATGTGGCCACTGGACATCGTTTTTGTCGTAGTACGCCGCGTACGTGTAGCTCCCAGGATCCTGCGTCGAGATCCCGAGCCAATCGTCCGCGTCATCCGCGTTTCGCAACGCGAGCGTGTGCCAAAGACCATCGTGTGTCGTGTGAATCACGCCAACGATGTCGCCGGCGTGGCGATGCGCGAGTGCGGTTGCCCGCACACGTACGTCATCCACGGCAGATCCCACATAGGCGCCCGACACTTGCACGCGCTGGTTGGCGATCTGTTGATCGATATACGGCACGTAGGCCGGATCGTCGCTCTTAGTCCAGCTCGTCGGATTCGGCCAGTGAGGGCTCTCATGATTGAAGAGCGCGAGCGCCACATGCGGCGTTTGAATCCGCTCGCGCATGTAGGCGAGCGCTTCATCAGCCGAGTTGAACGACATGATGCCGGTCGTGCCTTCCAACGAAACCGAAGGCGACGGTGCATCGCCTGGAGGATCGAGACTCCAGACGTAGGCCACGGCAGGGATCGAGTGTGCGGCTTGCGAGACCTCGCGGATCGCAGACTGGATCAATGCACGTGTGCGCGACCATTCGCGCGAACGGACAGGGTGTGGAGCTGGATGCCCGTGGCGAGCGGTCGAAGCGGTCAACGGCTGCCCCGGTTGCTGTCCCACCAAATCGACCCACGAGCCAATCGTGTAGCCACCCGCCGAGAAAGCTCCAGCAGGCTCTTCGAGATCGACCCAACCGCCAACGATCGGCTCGAGATCGTACCACGATCCTGACGTCGCTTTGGTCTGCACGCGTGCCACAGGTTCAGCGGGACCCGAGGGCTTGGCAGGATTGAAGACTGCAGGCAGCGGAGGGAAAGCATGGCCTGGATTCGCCTCCTGCCAACGACGCAGGAAGTAACCGCCGAGCGCACCAACTGGAAGCCCCAGCAGAAACGGCAAAACACCGCCGACCGCGGTTCCACTCACCGGAGGTGCCGTGGTGTCCGTGTGCCCGAAGGCTTCCATCCCAGGAACAGGATGTGAGAGATCCGTCGCCAAAAACACCGTCGCGTAATCAAACGCTTGCGAAGCGACGACAGCCGCGAGCCAACTTCCCGCATCCTCGAGCGACTGGAAAAGATAGACCTTTTGATGCGTCCCCACGCTGCGGTAGCCATACACCGGCGAGGGGCTGCGGTGCTGGAGGCGGCGGATGGCGTGGGCAGCGATCTCAGAATAACTCGGCATGGGCGCTTCTCCAGCCGCAACGGTACCTTGCGGAACGCTGTGAGTAACCTTATCTGCAGAAGCCTCTGCGACGAGCTGGTGGATTGGCGTCGTGAACAGCCGCGCGAGCCCGTAAGCGAACGCTTCGATCGCTGCCAACTCTTCCGGCGGTATACGACGAGCAGCTCCCCGATCAAGCTCTTCGTTCGTCAGTTGCCCCGCGTCGTAGAGACGTTCGACTTCGTCATCGGATAGCTGCGAAAAATCTCGCTGCATTTTAAGGCCTCCGTGTCCGTGCCCGCTCCGAAAGGGCCAAGATCGGTCGATACGCCACCACGGTCTGCTCGGGTTGTGCGCGGGCTGCCGCGATGGCCGGCGGCAACGGAGGCAGTGGAATCTGAGGCAGTGGCGGCGGGATCCCCAAAACCGTCGTCGGCGACGCCGCAAACTGTGATCCACGCAGCACGTGCGGGGCACCGTCTCTCCACCACTGGACCTGTCCGCACTGCGAGCAGGTATGGGACTCCGCATCTCCGAGGTTGAACGCGCCGAAGTGCCGCCAGCGCTTTCCACACGTGCAGGTGTGCCCGTGTAGATCGAGCATGTACGCGCCGATCGCTCCCACGCCAACAGCGACCGCAAGCGCGCCAAGAACACGCCCAAACGACGAGTTGCTTGGAGGAGCTGGGGTCTTCATGGCTGGAGGTTGACGTGGCGGAGTCATTGGTGATGATGTCCTTTATGCTGGCGATGTGAACGATGCCGCCCGTATTCACCACGCTGTGCATCTCCGTGATGCCCGTGGTGTCCGTGTCCGTGAGGATATCGCGCCTGCGGACTTGGATGCCGAAGCAACTCGTAGCCTAGGAACACAGCAACCGCGGCAATACCGCCGCCGATGGTCCACTGCTTCTGCTTCGTGGAAAGTGCCACGACTATCGGGCCCGTGTTCGTTTAGATGCCACGCCCGCCGAGAGTTGGAACGCGCGCTCCAACGCTTCTTTTTTTGACGTCTCGTAGAAGACAGCTGCGCCACGCGGCAACACCTCCCACAACTTCGAAGACAGCTTCCGTACCTGCACATCGCCCGCGTACGTTTCGTACGCGATCTGGTGCGTTGTCGAAATGTTTCGAAATCCGCTAGGTGCTGCGATGTGCTTCGCCACTACACGCTCTCCTTGGAGCCGCCACGCAAGCGTTGCGAGAGCCCATGAAAGGCCGCGCCTGCACGTGATGTAAGAGCCCGTGCATCCGAACGGAGATCGTCCGTAAAGCTTGGCTGCGGAAGATTCGCCGCGGCAGAGAGTCGTCCGATTTGATCAGCCTGGTGCTTCGCCCACAGCACCGCGCCCCCAACGACGACCGCACCGACGATCCATTTCCCGATCGACGTGCCACCGCCCGTGCCCGCACCGACCATCGTCTTACCGTAGGTTTCACGGTCACTCATTCAGAAGACTCCGTTGGTACGTTGGAAGGCCTGTGTCGTATGCGGATATCGCTTACGATCGAGTAAAGACTGCAGCCAGCCGGAAGCGCCGTCGAGCCCCGCGCTTTGGATCACACCGAGCAATCCAGAGAGCGTCAACGGCACACGCTCTTCATGGCCAGGGATCAAAATCCCATGGCCAACGTACCCGACAAGTCCTCCTGCGGAAGCGTGCTCGTACGCATTCACGAGATCGGTGTCGAGGGCGGCACGCTGCGCTTCTGGAGATCCGAGGATGGCAGCAGGATCGATCCCGAGCTCAGCGAGTCGGCCACGCCGCTGTCGATATTGACCGACGTGCCGCGTTGAGTTGAACGATGGCGACTCACGAACAAGGCGCGAGATGAACGTGCGCCACGCATCGTCTGCGATTCCTGGAATCGGCGAGCCTGGAGTAGACAGCGTGGAGGGCGGTCGTTCGACCGACACCACACGGACAGGTCGACCGTCGACGTGCGACGGCAGTGTCGGTCCCGGAAAACCCTGGACCCAATCCACTTCGAAGACTTCACCAGCGTTTGGATCAAGCGAGATCCCAGCCCCGATGTAACCAGGGATGCCCACGAGCTGTGGCAGCAACACTTCCGACGACCAGGATTCCGGCAGCGGCGGGACTGGCGCCGAATCTGGAGCGGCTGCGGGAGTGTTTGTTGGCGGCGGCGATGGTGTGGGAGCCGGAGTCGAGACCGGAGTTGGCGCGTGTCCCGTAGCAACCATCCGCAAAAACGCCTGCGGATCTGCATGAAGCATCGAGAGTGCTTCCTCTGCGGTCGCTATGCGTGGAGGTGCTTCCGGCGACAGGATCTCTGCCGCTGTCTCTGCAGGTGCCGTAGCGACGGCTGGCGGAACAGGCAAACACGTCGTTACACGGGGAGCCGACCGTCGTTCGCGCGGAGAAGCCGAGATCGCAGGAACTTGTGGCATCCCGAAGGTGCGAACGATGGAGGTTGCAAGGTCCGGCAACCCGAGCGCCTCCGCTTCCGCAATCGCGCAGAGGATCACTTGCGATGGGGGATGTTGTCCCGCAAGCAGAAGCTCACCGAGCACCGCAATCGGCCCAGGTCGGCCCGTTCCCGCCGTCTGCGTCGGTGGGGGCAACGGAGGAGAAGCTGGAGCGGAAAGTTGCCGCTGCAGTGGCGTGCGCTCACGTGGCGATTTGCTGACGGCGTATGCAATCGCGCCGATCAGGAGGAGCGGGATAAACCACACGATGTTACCGGCCCCGCCGCTTCAGGGCATGTGCAATGTCACGATCGAGTTGTTGCGTGCGACTCTTCGAGTGTGTTGGCGGACGCCGCTTCGGACGCAGTTCCGCGCGCTGCTCCTGCTGCCACCGCCACGCGCCCCGCTGCCACGCTTCACGGATCTTCGGCTGGTGATATGGGCACGACGCGAGATACCACGTATGCGCGTTGTATCCTTCCATCTCGTAGTCCTCGAGCGACTTTGCCTTCCGAGTGTGCGCGGAGTCTTTTCGAGAATGCGACGAGCTTTTCCGAGGATTCCCAGCCGCTTTCGTCGCGTGTAGCGAAAGCCCACGCCGTACACCTTCCGCGCGAGCCAGCGCGACGTCGTCTTTCTCGTCCTCGTAAAAGGCACGAAGCTCGCGATCACTCGCAGCCCGAAGCGCCTTCGGATCGTGCATCTTCACGTGCTCGCGCGTCGGCGTCTTTCGTGTTGCATGCACATGTGTGTGCGGCTTCACGAGATGCTTCTTCGCAAGCTCAGCTTGGTACTTTTTCGGCAACAGGTGATCGTAGCTGCCCTGTTCGAACTCGGTCTCAAAGTCACGTGTAAAAGCGTTCGCCACCGCCTTGCGCGTCGTGACATCGAACATCTTGTGCCACGGGAACCCAGGCGTGCTGAATTCCTTCGCGTACTTTTTGGCGCCGGCTTCAACGAGATAGCCAAACAACTTCACTGCAAGATCGTGCCGATACTTGCTGGTGATCTTCTTTGTCGCCAGATTCTTCAAGATCGACTGACGCTGCCCCTGATGGAGGGCAGCGTCATTGTCGATATAAAGTTCAAGCTCTCGCGCTTCTTGGTCGCCCATAACGTCCTCGTATCATACGCCGGACGTGTACTCGCCACCCATTCCGAGGCGCTTGGATGGATCTTCCACGAGCGGATTGTCCTCGTACAGGTGCGCGTAGCGCTCCCAGCCCGGAAGACCAACGCAGACATGCACCATCTGGATTCCCTCTTCGGGAAGAATGTCCGCCGGATACCCGAGGCCGATCATCGTCTCCTTGGGAATCTGCCGCCACTTGATAACGGGCACCGCATTGTAGCCAGCCACCTGCAACTCACCGCAGCGATATGCGACCAAACGATCGCAGTCGCCATGACCGTCTGCGAGCACAGCGATGCAGTCTTTCCAATTCTCTTCGCCCGGAGGGTCCTCTCGATAGCGAATGATTGGTGACCCGTCGGGACGACGGCTGTAGAGTGGTGGAATCGGCCGCCCAAGTCCCTTCTGCGTGCGGCGAAGCGCGCGGCGCATGTGCCACACGTTCACCTTGATGAGACCTTCGAGCAGCGGAATGATCGGCGCGAAGTGCCGCTCTTCGTCGTGCTCGTCCTCGTCGAAGTGCTCGGGGAGCGTGAGGTGAACTTTGGGTGTGATCATGTCTTTCTACAACCACCCGTATCGGCGGGCATCCGCGCGCAGATGCGCGTCGCGTGCGTACTGCGCGTAGTCAGCGAACGCGTCCCCGCCGTAGTAGGCGTAGAGTTGCGCCCAGTAGTTGCGCCACGTCCAATCCCAATACGGAAACCAGCGCGGCCACCACACGCCCTCAACAACGAGATAATCGCGATAGTGATCGTGCGGATGTGGGTACCGATGATGCCCGTGTGTCGGTGTCACGATGGGATGGTGCGCCGCTTCTGGCATTCCGAACTGGGTGGTGGGTGCCACGATCGGATGGTGTGCCGCTTCTGGCATTCCGAACTGCACCGGCGATCGGTGATCGCGAACGATCGCCCCCCCACGATGATCACGAACGATCGGATCCGCTCCCACGCTGAGACCCCACGAAGGAGCGTTCTGCCGAAGCAGCTCGTCCCGCTTGTACTCCGCATACTCAGGGTTTGCATCGCCGCCGTAGTAGTCGTAGAGGTACCACCAGTACGTGAACCAACTCTGATCCCAGTACGGATACCAGCGCGGCCACCACCCCCAGCGATTCACGTTGATGTAGTCGTGGTGACGTTGATGCGGCCAGGGTGGAACTTCGTGAAAGTGATGGCGGCGGCGCGACAACTGCCGCACGACCGGCGTGCGATCCGCACGCTCTCGAGGGGATGCCATGGCTTAGAGAACTCCAAAGCGGTGAAGGATCTCGATGAGACCACCACCGCTCGCGGCTAGTCCAATCGCCTTCAAGACCAACTTCCGCCGCGACTTGTTCGCGTCGATCTTGTCAAGTTGCTGCTCTTTGGAGACTTCGATCTCCGTGAGCGCTTGTATACGGCTTACTTCGATTTCCGCATGGCGTTGAATGACGCGGACCTCCGCAGACTTCTTCACGATTCCTAGGACTTCGCCAAGAACCTTTTCCTGTCCGTCCAACTTACCAACCGCCCCCGCCACATCGGCACGAAGATCGCCGACGGTCTCCGCGATCGACGTGCGGGTGTCCCCAACCTGTGCAGTCAAACTCTTCACATCAGCACGGGTTTCGTTGAGATCCTTGCGAAGCTCATCATGGCGCTTGTCGCTTTCGCGCTTGAATTCGTCGTGCTTCTTCTCGAGGTGGCTGAAGCGCTTGTCCGGCGATCGCTTCTGGCGTTGGACCTCAAGCTCTTCCCCTTCGTAGCGGCCGGTAATCTCCTCGGAAGCGAATTCCTTCACGGCGTTCTCGCGCTCGCGCTCTCTGCGAGCCGCGAGCCCTTCACGATCACGCTCGTTTTGACTTTGCATACGAGGGATAGGCCGTTTTGGAGGTGGGGTTCGGTCAGACATCGGTACTGCTCTGAAAATATACGGTAGGAGCTCCGTCGCCGAGTCGAACGGCGATCTGTCGTCATCGGCAGCCTGACGTCACTGCCGCGTACACCGCGGCCCCTCGGAGCTTCGAGAGGATCACAAAACAAAAACGATTGTGATCCGCGAGCGGTATCAGTCCGCGCCGAGCATGTAGTGCACGCGTCGGCGATGCCGGTTGAGGAAGAAGCGCGGCGAGCGCCAGTGCGGAAAGGCGTCCTCCGCGACGACGAACCCCGGCCAGTCCCAGCCGTAACCATAGTACGGCCAACCCCAGCCGCCCCAGCCGCCCCAGCCGTAGTACGGCCAACCACCCCAGCCACCCCACCCGCGGCCGTGATGCCCACCATGATGACCGCCATGTCCACCGTGCCCACCATGCCCACCATGGCCACCACCGCCATGACCACCACCGCCACCGCGGCCGACCTGGGTCCCGTACGTTCCGCGGCTCATGACTAGACCGCCGCCGTTCCGACCATGGCGCCGAAGAAGGGGCAGCCACTCTCGTTGAGGCCGATGTACGTGACGACGACGACGACGTCCATCGCCGTCTGCGCCGCCTCGAACCGAACGAACGTGTCGATCGCGTTCGTCGCGAACAGATCGCCCGGGACATCACCCGACTGCACGAACTGCGAGCGGTTGCCGATCTTGATGTCGTTCACGATCCAGTCGGCGGCGCCGCCGGCCGTGCCCGCGTTCGAGATCATGAAGCGACCGATCTTGAACACCAGCGTCTGCGGACGGCCGGTGATCTGCGCCGATTGAGTCGGCAGGATCGGAACGCCCGTCGACATCGGGAGGATGTCGCGGTTCGCCTGCGTCGGAAGCGGCGCGTCCACCACCGCCGCACGCGGCAGAAGTGGATTACCGCCACCGCCCGACTCGATGTCGTACCAGCCCGACGCGGCGGTCGGCACTGGCACCGGCACCGCTGCCGCGGCTGGAGCCGCCGGAACCGGAACTGGGATGTACTGCGGCTGTTGCTGCTGCTGTTGGAGCTGCTGGAACAGCGCGAAGAGCGCGTAGGGATCCTGCTGCTGTGGCTGCTGCTGATCGTAGCCGTAGCCGTAGCCGTCACCGTAGCCGCCGTAGTACGGCTGCTGCCGGCGCCAACGATTCCATTGGTGATGACGACGCTGCGGGGTCGCGCCGACCATGTCGTACCACTGACCGAGATATGCCTGGACCTGACGTTCCATAAGATCCTCTTGCGTTCAACTGAAGGTGGAGACGTTGAAGCGTCTCAGGGCACCCTCGCGCTTGAGGGCGGCTCGCGGTCGAGCGCTCAACACGGCGAGATACTCGACGTGCTCAGCGCTTGATCGTGATGTGTATCGCTAGCCAATCCATCGAGCTCGAGCGCGGAATCGAACCGCGCGGGACCACTTCCGAGCTGCCGTTTTCCTACGCCTTTGGACTAGACCGCCGCCGTTCCGACCATCGCCCCGAAGAAGGGGCAGCCACTCTCGTTGAGGCCGATGTACGTGACGACGACGACGACGTCCATCGCCGTCTGCGCCGCCTCGAACCGAACGAACGTGTCGATCGCGTTCGTCGCGAACAGATCGCCCGGGACGTCACCCGACTGCACGAACTGCGAGCGGTTGCCGATCTTGATGTCGTTCACGATCCAGTCGGCGGCACCACCAGCGGTGCCCGCGTTCGAGATCATGAAGCGCCCGATCTTGAACACCAGCGTCTGCGGACGGCCGGTGATCTGCGCCGACTGCGTCGGCAGGATCGGAACGCCCGTCGACATCGGGAGGATGTCGCGGTTCGCCTGCGTCGGAAGCGGAGCATCCACCACCGCCGCACGCGGCAGAAGTGGATTACCGCCACCGCCCGACTCGATGTCGTACCAGCTACCGAGACGATGATCGCGAACGGTCACGCCTTGCGGCTTCGTGTGCCAGATCGATCCTGGAAACACGGGACCCGATCCCGGACGCGTCGCCGGTGGAAACGGCTGTTGCGTTCGCACGGGAGCCTTCGGCCTCGAGTAGTAGCCACGCGAGAAGTCCGGTTGCGGCGAGTAGCCATAACCGTACTGCGGGTAGTCGTAGCTTGGAGGTGGCGTGTAGCTCGGCGGTGCGTAGCCTGGGTAGCCGTACTGCGGGTATCCATACGGATACCCACGGTCACGGTCACGGTCACGGTCACGGTCGTGGCGATCGCGGTCGTGGTGGTCGTGATCGTGATCGCGACCGATCCAACGACCGATCAACGACTGGACCTGCGCCGGACCCATGTACCCGCGAGACGCCATGACTAGACCGCCGCCGTGCCGACCATCGCCCCGAAGAACGGGCAGCCGCTCTCGTTGAGGCCGATGTACGTGACGACGACGACGACGTCCATCGCCGTCTGCGCCGCCTCGAACCGAACGAACGTGTCGATCGCGTTCGTCGCGAACAGATCGCCCGGAACGTCACCCGACTGCACGAACTGCGAGCGGTTGCCGATCTTGATGTCGTTCACGATCCAGTCGGCGGCACCACCGGCGGTGCCCGCGTTCGAGATCATGAAGCGACCGATCTTGAACACCAGCGTCTGCGGACGGCCGGTGATCTGCGCCGACTGCGTCGGCAGAATCGGAACGCCCGTCGACATCGGGAGGATGTCGCGGTTCGCCTGCGTCGGAAGCGGCGCGTCCACCACCGCCGCGCGCGGCGGGAACGGGAACGCGTCCGGACCCGGGCCCATCGGCATCGGAGGCGCCATCGGCATCGGAGGGGCCATCGGAGGCGCCGGGACAGCCGCGGGATCCGCGCCCATCATGGCGTACGGGTTGCGACCCGCGAACTGGCTGCCGCGGTAGGGGCCGTAGCCCCAGTGACCGACGCCCGGACCGACGACGTCGTACCAGCCCGCGAGAAGAGCCTGGACCTGGTGAGGAGAGAGCTGCGGAGGACGGTGCATACGAAACAGACCTTTCGCGACAAAGCTGTCGCTGCGCGGCGTATGACGGCCGCAAGAGAGAGGCAGAACGGGGGTTTCGATCCTCGCGCTCGAGGTCGGCTTGGCAGCTTGATGAGAACCCTCGCGCTTGAGGGCTTGCATCTCGCGGTCAGGCCCTCGCGCGTCGTCCAAAGACGGCGCGTCAGGGCCGGATCGGAGATCCGGTAGACGGACTACGGATGTACTGGAGCAGCAGCCGCCTGCCGCATGCGGCTCAGGATGTCGTTCATCTGATCGGGCGACAGATCACCTCGCACCGCCGCCGGAGGTGCTTCGACAGTGCCTCCGCCGTACGGGTGCGACCATGAATGGCCTCCGAACATCTTGCCGGACTCCTTCCAGTTCTTGCCGAAGGCGTAGCCGGTCGCGGCGAGGTACGACCCGATGAAACCATTGCCGAGGTTGTTCAGGTGCTCGCTCCACTGGTTGCCCGCCACTTCGAGGTGACCCGCAGCGAGAAGCAGCGCGCCGACACCGAGGTTGATGGGGACCTTGAGAACGGTGCCACCGCTCGTCCGACCTTCGATCGTACCGCCGAGCCAGGCCCCCGCGCCGGTCTCGATCGTGCCGATGAAGCGTTGGGTGATCCCGCCGAACTTTTCGCGGAGACCGTCGAGCTGCTTCATCGTCGCGTGATGGCGACGCGCCATGTGATGGAGATGTTCCTCGGTGATGTGCGCCATGGTCTTTGATCACCCATGGCCCGTCCGCGGGCTGCGCGGTACGGGCCAACGACGTAAAACACGTCGCTAGGTTTGGGGTCGCGGCGATTACGGGGTCGGAGCGGCGCCGCCGTACGGGTGCGACCACGAGTGGCCACCGAACAGCTTGCCGGACTCCTTCCAGTTCTTGCCGAAGGCGTAGCCGGTCGCGGCGAGGTACGACCCGATGAGACCGTTGCCGAGGTTGTTCAGGTGCTCGCTCCACTGGTTGCCCGCGAGGTCGAGGTGACCCGCGGCAAGGAGCAGCGCGCCAGCGCCGAGGTTGATCGGAAGTGGACCGACGGTCGCGCCGCCGGTACGACCTTCGATCGCACCACCGAGCCAGGCGCCCGCGCCCATCTCGATCGTCCCGATGAAGCGCTGGGTGATCCCGCCGAACTTCTCGCGAAGTCCGTCAAGCTTCTTCATCGTCGCGTGGTGACGACGAGCCATGTGGTGGAGGTGTTCTTCGGTGATGTTCGCCATGTTCTTTGATCTCCCAAGGCCCGTCCGCGGACTTCGCGGTACGGGCCGATGACGCAAGACGCGCCGCTCTACGAGACGTGGTTAGGGGTTGACGATCCTCGGCGTCTCGCCGTCCATCTGGACTTCGACACGCGGCTTCGCACTCATCTTCTCGAGCGACGCGTACGCCGCACGGCCGTTATCAGAGAGCCGCACGATCCAACGGCTGATCGTGGAGCGAGCTTCGTCGATCTCGATGAGATCCCGCTCGGCGAGTGAACGAAATCCCGCGATGTGCTGTGCGCGTGTCTCTGCGGCGACACGCTCCGGGTAGAACGGGAACTCACCCCCCGTTTCCACCAAGGTCGAGAGGACCTTGATGTCGTACGGAGAGAGTGCAACCGCGCGAAGTCGGCCGAGCTCGTGACCTGGCAGGATGCCGCTCACGTACCCTCCAGCGAGCGGAGAATCGTCTCCGCAAAGTCGCGCGTCTCACATTCGGTCCGTGCCTTGCCGCCGTCGGTAACGATGTAACGTGTCTTGCCGCCCTTGTTCGACTCGACAATGTACCAACGAACCTTGCGAACGATCGCGTTGGCGGCGTTGGACGTCGCGGCGCCCTTGGGGGTGCGCTCCTGAGCCTCGGTGTCGATCACCTTGCCCCGACGGCTGCGGCGACCCACTTCCTGCAACTCCTCCTCGGTGTACTTGGAGCGGTTCAGGATGCGATCGGCCTTCGCCACGCCGTCATCGACAAGGTCGAAGAAGCGGTCGATCGCATTGAGGGTGGGATCCTCCGGCACTGAAAGAGATGTAGCGGATCTGCCGTGTATTCTTTCGAAGGGGTCACGATCTCAAAGCTGTGTCAAACTTGTGGCACTCTTACGTCGACCTGTTGCGCAGATGAAGAATCAAGGATTTACACTTCGTGGACGTGCCAATCAGGAAGTCACGTCTAGACCCAACAAAAACTCTAGAGCTGTGAGCAATTCGAAAGCTTCTACGGCAGAAGCGGAGAAATCCACGGCAGGAACGGAGAAATCTCCAGACACCAGTGGCTGGATGACACGTATCGAAAGTGCCGATCTCATCGGCATGTCCGTAAGCACGATCGCGAATCACGAGCGGCGCGGGAAACTACATCCGCGCTACATCTACAGAGCGGACAGTCGAGGGATCGAGAGACACGTCGCTGTTTACGATCCTGAGGAGCTTCGAAAACTTCCACGTTCGGCGATCGTACGAGATCAACTACGGGACCCTGGCGAAGTGGCTGCTCGCTGCTTCGAAGCCTTTCAAGAAGGGAAGACCATTCGTGAGGTCGTGATCGAGCAACGTGAAACCTACGAGCGCGTAAAGACGCTGCGGGACAATTGGGAAATTGCAGGAGGTGCTGCAACTTCTGTGGCTTCCACAGGTGAATTCGAGGCTCGCTGTTTCGAGCTATTTGGACAAGGGAAAGCGATTCGTGAGGTCGTGGTTGAAGTACGAGAGACCCATGATCGTGTAAGAGCCTTGTATGAAGGCTGGCTGGATAGCGGAGGTGCAGATTTGACGATCACACCGATCGCCAAGAAAGCCCTTGAGGGGTTTATCGGACCCTTCACAAGCGTTGCGGATCTCATCGTGCTAATCGAAGGGCTTTATCGCCGGATTACCTGACGTCAAGAATTCGTAGTGCTTGTCGGGCCATGTTAGCGTCGACGCATGGCTGACAGTAAGAAGCTCGGCACCTCCGCTGCTTGCGATGAAGAAGGACCCCGCGGCCCTCGCGGTCACCGCGGTCACCGCGGCGATCCGGGATTCACCGGATCGACAGGACCTACCGGCGCGACGGGTGCGACGGGTGCAACTGGCGCCACAGGCGCGACTGGCGCCACAGGACCTGCCGGCACTCCTGCGGCAGGTCCTCCGATCATCGCGGCGGCCGTGGTCGACTCGAACGGCGCGTACGTCTCGACCACTCAATTCGGATTCACGGGCGTGGTCGGCCATCCGCAGACGGGCAACTACCTATTCACGCTCTCCAACCCGCCTGCGAATGACAGCAACATCGCAGTCGCCATGACGATCAACGATGACCAGTTTCCATCCGCCACGACGGCATACACGATCCAAAACCCTGGCGTGATCACAGCACTGACGCTCCTCGCGAACACCACCATCGACAAAGGCTTCTCGATCATCGTCTACGACCTGACCTGAAACTCCTGATTTTTTGGCAGGTTGCTGTTCCATGTTAGCGTCGACGTATGGCTGACAGTAAGGTGCGCGGACCGGCCTGCGAAGAAGAAGGTCCACGTGGACCGCGAGGTCATCGCGGACATCGCGGACATCCCGGTGAAACAGGCTCCACAGGTCCTACAGGACCCACAGGTACGAGTGGCACTGGAGCTACTGGAACAACAGGGCCTACCGGAGCCACCGGACCCAACGCTGCAACAGGTCCAACGGGCGCCACCGGACCTTCCGGCACAGGTCTTCCAGTCATTGCAGCCGCCTTCGTGGACGGCCGTAATGGGCAGCCGACAGAGGGTTTCGTTTCCCAACAAGGTTTCGCCAGCTACACGCGTAACGTGAACGGTCAGTACACGCTGGTGCTGGCGGGTACCCCACCGCCTGATGACAACTGTGTGGTGATCTGCACGACCTTCGGTGCTGGCGGCGGATCCGCTTTCACGCAGACGCGTGTGACGGGCGGAGCGGTGCTCGTGTTCGGCCAAGACACCGCAGGCGTGACCCACGATGAGCTCTTCTACGTGGCAGTGATCAGCACTCTCTAGTCGTTGATAATCACACTCCTGCGAGGAGTGTCATTCTACGGAGACTGGGTGAATCAATACCCAGGGTTTAGCTTCAGCTACTTACACACTTCGGCTGTCGGCACGGGTGCTGCTTTACTCAGGGCCATGAGCCGCACCAAGAGCCGCCGCAACCGCCGCGTGAACACCGATCGCTCCGCTACCACGGATATCGTGACCCAACTCGAGTGCGCAATCCGCCGCCCACAGGCGACGCTGATCGGCGCGTTGGTCGGTGGCCTCGTACCATGGTTTGCGCGGACGCTCGCGCATGCGGAAGTCCCCGCAGCGTGGTCTGCCGGCAGCCATGGCCTTGCGATGGTCATGATCATGGTCGTGCTCGGCTGCGCCTGCTTCTCCGCGATCACCGTCTACAAGTTCGGGTGCGCGACGTTTGGTGACAAGCGCAAGGCTCTCGGGTTCGTGCTCGCGATCGAGGGCGTGATGCTCGTGTCCACGGGTGTTACGAGCGCGGTCGCGCTTGCTGTCCTCATCCTGATCAATGCGCTTGCGAACGGCTCGGCGATTGCTCTCGCACGAGAGGCTACGTGCAAGCGCCGAGAAGCTGTGGCACGCGCGACGGCAACGCGGGCGAGCAAGCGCGGAACGCGGAACGTGAAATCGCCGATCAAAGTCGTCGAGATGCCAACCGCGCTCACGCACTGGTCTGACGTGGTCGACGCTGAAATCGTTTCCGAAGAGCGTTACGCCTCGTAAGGAGAACTCATGTATCCAGCGATCAAGTGCGGCACCTGCGTAAAAGTAACGGTTCGCCGCGAAGGGCTCGGCGACTACACCGAAGAGGTAATCAAGAAGCGTTTTCGACATGATGGCTTAACGGGCATCGTGCGCTCGTATAGCGACAGCCACGGCCTCTGCTACGCGGTGGAATTCGAAGACGAAGATATCGCCTACTTCGATCCAGAAGAACTAGAAGTCCTGCCATGACCAAGACACCTGCCCAGCTCGACCAAGACATCACCGCATCGTTGGGGACGCCGCTCGGCGATTGCCAGCCACTCTACGGGCTGCGAAAGCAGCACGTACACATTACGAGAAAGGCTTCGAGTAGCCATGGCTGCAGGAGATCGTCGTGTATGGGCATTCTTCAATGACGATCCATTCTGGACCATCGTCCATAAGGGCCAGACGCCGGACCGCGCCGTCGCACGAAGCCTGAAGACAAAACTTGGGGCTGACGTCACCCTCTGGCCGCAAGAGAACACCTCCAACGGCAGCACGTTCCGCGCGCAATGGTTCGATCCGAAGACCGAAACGTTCCGCGAAGCACGTGTCGAGATCTGGCGGCTATAGCCGTCGGGTTTCTTGCCCAAGCCTGCACCAACGCTTAGCCTCTGGCTGTGGCTGACATCCAGATCATTCCTCCGAATTGCGACGATGACCGCTCCCAGCGAGGGCCCCGAGGTCATCGGGGCCACGATGGTCACGATGGATCAACAGGTCCGACAGGACCCGCTGGATCCGGGGCCACTGGACCAACAGGCCAGACGGGTCCCACGGGCAACACGGGAACTGTTGGGGCTACAGGATCCACAGGAGCTACTGGATCGAGTGGAGCGAGCCCATCTCGTCAGATCTTCAACGCGTCGGGCACGTACACGCCTACACCAGGAACCACGGCTGTTCGCGTTCTGATGTGCGGGGGTGGTGGCGCGGGTGGTGGCGCGGCAGGTGGAGGTCTGGGTAACGGCATCGGTGGTGGTGGTGCAGCAGGCGCCGATCTCGACTTCGTCATCGCAGGACCGATCACAGGCGGTGCCGTGGTGATCGGAGCTGGCGGCCTCGGTGTCTCGGCGGCAGGCGGAGGCAACGGTGGGAACTCCACCGTTACGATCAACGCGACTACCTACACAGCTATGGGCGGTGGGGGCGGATCCATCGGAAGCTCCACCGCGCCTACCACGGCAGCCTTCGCGATCGGCGGTGTCACGCAAGCCGGATCGACTGCTGTCGACATCGTCAGTGGCGAAAACGGCATGCCTGGCGTGGTCATCGACGCGCCGGCATTCGACGCGTTCGGCGGCCACGGCGGTAGCGGTAAATTCGGCATCGGCGGTGCTGGAACCGTTGGTGGTGGCGCTGGTGTTGTCGGATCTGGCCGTGGTGCTGGTGGCGGCGGAGCTGCCGCCGCTTCCGTCGGTGTGAATGCCGCAGGTGGGGACGGCACTGATGGCACGGTCATCATCGAGGAGTTCCGGTAACCGCGTGTTCGGAACTTGACCGCGTTGAGCCTTCAGCAAGATCCTCAGGCCATGGCACGATCACCGCACAGCGAACTCAACACGTGGCTTGATCAGCACGGCTACCACCACTCGCGCGCAAAGAAGATCCACCAAGCGCCGACAGGTCGTGAAGTGTTCGCTGCTCACGAACGGCATCACCACATCACCACCGCGGGACGACGGGCGCTTACCCGGTCGCAATTCGCACTTCCCCCGGGACCGGAAGAGAAGCGGCGGGGGATCGCAGGACGGCTGCCCATCGACACCATCGAGCGTGGACGAAACGCTCTCCAGCGAGCGGCACAGGAGCTGAAGCGGGGACACATCACGGCTCGGCAGCTCGCGGAAGTCAAACGCGCGATCCATCACGCTTGGCCATCGATCGAGATCACGTGAGCGAGCCACGCGATACCGTGCTCATGGATCCAGCGTTGCTGAAACCATCGTGGCCGATCGCGATCGCGACGCTTGAGCGGATCACAAATTGGTCGGTGCTTGCACTACGCCTTGGTACCCTCGCGCTCATCCAAGAATGTGTGCGCGAATTGGCGTTGCCGAACGCGCGACGTGATTTGCTCGTGAAGCTGCGAGAGCTCGTCGATGTACTCGAGCAACTACCGTTTGAGTCCTGAAGTGCGTGATACGATCGAAGACATGAACACGCGGGATAATCCGTACTACCTCGTAGGTTGTGCCGTCGGAAGCATGGCGAGTGGACGTGGCGACGATATGAAGCAAGCTGGACGAAACGTCGGGCAAGCGTATCGACTCTTCCTGCGGGCAGGACTCCAACCGCAGCAAGCGATCGACCGCATCCGATCGCTTGCTGAAACGTTCGGGGCGCTTGAATGAAGGTTGTCTCGACAGACCTCCGAGGACTCTTACGCGTGCTCGATGTCCACGTGGACCCCGGTGAGATCGGCCCGGTGAGATCGGCCATGTCAATGTGATCTAGGCTGAGCACAACACGATCTCCATTTTCCGGTAGCCTTCGTCGACCACGATGCGACATGCAGTAATCCTTGCAGGGGGATCAGGTACACGACTCTGGCCGGCGAGTCGACGTTCCCGTCCCAAGCAGCTCCTTCCTATTGTCCAGGATGCCGTCCCACTCATCGATGGAGCTGTTCAGATCGCTCGGCGATTCGCCGACCGTATATGGATCGTAACGGCCGAAGCCCTCGTGGATGCCACGCGAACGGCCGTACCTGCGGATGTCGAGCTGATCGCCGAGCCGGTCGGTCGAAACACCGCCGCGGCGATCGGACTCGCCGGCGCCATGATCGCTGACCGAGATCCACGGGCGTCACTCGTGTTTCTGCCGGCTGATCATCACGTGCAACGGCCTGCAACCATGGCAGGTGCCATTCTCACAGGGCTCACCACAGCTGAACAAACCGATGCAATCGCACTCGTCGGGATCATGCCCACACGCGCCGAAACAGGCTTTGGATACCTCGAGCTGATCGACACAACAGGAGACGTGCGGCGCATCGCACGCTTTGTTGAGAAACCTGATGCACTGCAAGCACAGGAATTTCTCACAAATGGTCGACATTTGTGGAACGCCGGCATCTTCTGCTTGACCGCAGCTCGACTCATGGCCGAGCTAACGGAGCATCTACCTGGCACCGCACGAATCGTTCAACAGATCATTGCCGACAACGGACTCATCGTTGATCCACGTGGACTTTACGAACAGATCGTACCGATCTCGTTCGACCACGGCGTGATGGAGAAAATCTCCCATGTTGTAGCGGTGCCGGTCGACGCTGGCTGGAATGACGTTGGATCCTGGGCAGCGATCGCAGACGTACGCGGGCAAGACGCCGATGAAAATACGCCGATCGGGGAAGCCGTCATGCTGGAAGGTAACGGCAACCTCGTCGTCGCTGATTGCGGCATCCTCGTAGCGACGCTCGGAGTCTCTAACCTGGTCATCGTACAAAGCGGCAACGCAATCCTCGTCGTTCCAAAAGACCAAGCGCAGCGCGTAAAAGAGATCGTCGCTGAAATCAATGAGCGTGGACTAGGCAGGTACCTGTGAATCAAAAAATCTTCCGTGAATATGACATCCGCGGCGTTGCCGATCGTGACCTGCACGACGATGTGGTGCGCGCGATCGGCGTGGCCATCGCAGAGACAGCGCTCAAGTACAGCTCGCGACCCATCGTGGTCGGTCGAGATTGTCGACTGACTTCACCACGAATCTTCGACGCCCTCACCCACGGCTTACGGGTGTTTGCAGACGTCATCGACATCGGAGTCGTACCGACACCCGTCGCCTACTTCGCGCAGCAACACCTCCATCCATCCGCCACCGTGATGATCACCGGCAGTCACAATCCTGCCGAAGACAACGGCCTGAAGATCATGCTGGGCGATCGCGCGCTGCACGGAGCTGCAATCACAGCACTCGGTCAGCGCGTAGCCACCTTGGTTGCCTGTACGGAGCCACCACCGCCACCACGCCAGGCCATCACGACACGGGACGTAGTGGGAGCCTACCTGGCACGTGCGAAGGATGAACTACGGCTCGGAGATCGACGCTTGCGTGTCGTTGTGGATGCCGGCAACGGCGCTGGCGGACCTGCCGCAATAGCGCTTTACACTGCGCTTGGCTTCGATGTGGTCCCACTCTATTGCGACTTCGACGGGCGCTTTCCGAATCATCATCCAGATCCCACACAGCCCGAGAACCTCGCGGCGCTCACTCTCGCCGTTCAGCATCTTGGAGCGGAAGTTGGAATCGCGCTAGATGGTGACGCGGATCGTGTCGGAGCAGTCGACGCTACCGGACGAATCCTGTGGGGTGATCAACTCATGGTACTGCTCGGACGGGCCGTACTCACCGAGGTGCCAACGGCGTGCTTCGTAGGTGAAGTGAAATGCAGCCAGACGATGTACGACGCGCTGCCAAGCTGCGAGATGTGGAAGGTAGGGCATTCGCTCATCAAAGAACGAATGCGTGAGACCGGCGCGGCGCTCGCCGGAGAAATGTCTGGCCACCTCTTCTTCGCGCATCGTTGGCTCGGATTCGATGATGGAATCTACGCCGGGGCGCGGCTTCTCGAGTTGCTCTCGCGAAGCAAGCGTGCGCTTGCCGAGTTCGTCGCCGAATTGCCTGTCGCGTGCAACACCCCAGAGATCCGGATCGGCTGTCCTGACGAAGAGAAGTTTTTGGTCGTCGCCCGTGTCACTGAACGTCTTCGCTCAGATCCATGCATTCGTGACGTCGTCACGATCGATGGAGCTCGTGCCAACTTCGCGGATGGTGGTTGGGGACTCCTGCGGGCCTCGAACACGCAAGCCGCGCTCGTGCTGCGCTGTGAAGCTGCGACCAATGAGCGCTTGGCGGAATGCCAGACGATCCTCGAAGGACACATCGCAGCTAGTCGCTGAGGGGCAACGATAGTTGAGTGGTCGTGGTCGTGGTCGTGGTCGGCGGATCATAGAGGAGCACTCGAATCTCCGAGGCCTCTGCGAAGGCAGCGACGATACGTGGACGAACTTCTTCCCACGAAAGACCCCCGTTCCCACAGCCAAGCGGTGGAACTGCGATCGACAAAATGCCGAGCTTCCTAACGGTGCGGATCAGATCCACAAGCCCTGCATCCACGTAGTCGAAGCAACTCGGCAGCCTCCAACGTTTCTTCGTCGGAAAGTTGATGATCCATCGCGGTGAATGAACACCGCGATCAAAAACGAACATCTTCCCAACCGACACTTCTTTGTGTGCACACGCTTTTGCGTAGGCCTTGAAGTTATCCGGGAACGCCTGCTTGAACTGCAGTGCGATACCCTTCCCCATGACTCCCTCTGTGTTCACCGTGTTCACGAGAGCCGCGACTTGCGCTTCTAGCAAGTTCCCACGCCCGTGCTCGATCATCGTGTAGCCAGCATGCAGGCATCCTCTGCTACGATCCATCCATGAAAGTACATTGCTGGGGCGGCCATCTGTTCGCGAGCAACGTCGGAATTCTTCCCAAGGAGCCGGACGGATGCGTCCTCGATCCGCGGCTCGTGATCTCGATCCCAGTACGAGATCTCGGCCGCCCGTGCAGCAAGTTCCGGCGGCGGCGGCGGAGGTTGCGGAACCTTCTGGTGACCGCGTGCTGTCCTAACGTGACCAGAGACGTCGCTCCAACGATCGATGCACGGGTACAAGACTGATTTCTCGACGAGGACGACGATCGTTTGCAAAAAATTCGACCGCTATTTTCGACGTTGGTAGAGTGTTTTCATGTCGAAACACTGTGGTTGCAAGAAGCGTCGTTGCCCGAAGATCCGCCGCTGCCGGTTCAAGTTCGCGAAGTTCACGTGCCCATGGAGCATCTGCGCCGATCGCAACGTGCTCACCTGCGGTCGCTGCTGATCGAGCGCGACGATCGCCGACGTTGTTGATCCACGCGATCAACAACGTCGGAACGATCGCGTATGCTCGCTTCAGCATGAAGCCTTCAATCGGCTGCATCGTCCACTACCACTCAACCCCTGGATCGGATCCACAAGCCGCATTTGTGGTTCATGTCTGGACCCACGAGTGTGTAAACCTGTCGTACTGCAACAGCAGTGGTACTTGGTCGGCTGCGACGAGCGTGCCTTTCGAGGCGAGCGCGACGCATACCAGCATGTCCGGGGGTCGTGGAGCGTTCTGGCGCTGGCCGCTGAAGGTGTAAGGTGACAGTCGAGATCGAAGCTGGCGAACTGCTGAACGGCCGCACAATCGTTGGAGATGTGCAGGTTCGAGTAACGCTCGAAGAACTCCGCGAACCACGGTTCACGGCGTGGCTCGAGGACGATGTCTTGCCACGACTAGGCACGTGTGAATCGCGTGTGCTCATCGTTGTAGCAAGAAATTCGACCGCCTAGTTCGACGCTGGTAGCGTCGACACATGGCTGACTATTCCTCGATCTTCGCCGTGTGCAACCCGTGCTGCGCGTTCGCGAACACTGGCAGCGTCAACATCTTCCTCTGCTGCGGCAGCAAGAACTGCACGTGCGGGCGGCGCTGCAAGCGTGGGAAGTGCCGCCGCCGCGGCAAGTGCGGCTGCTAGAACACGACCGTCTCGTGTAGGATGACAGCGATGGCGTCGTCTTCCTATAAGGCTTGTCCGTGAATCCGATCGGAGTTCTCGCACTGATCGGCCTTGGTGTCGGCGGCTTGGTCCTCGCGGGACATGCTCTTCAAACGGGAGGGCCTCCAACGAGTCCGCGGACCCGCGCTGAGCAACTCCGAACACGGGCAATCGCCGCGCAGCACCACGCCGATCTCGCTGCCCAAGAAGCCCGCGAGTGGTCCGCTCGGTGGCAAGCTTCCCAAGAGGAGGCCTGATGTCTGCCGAATGTACGGTCGCAAAATATCTTGAGGTGCTCAGCCACGAGCTGGTGCGCTACGACGTTGCTACAAGCGCGAGAGAAGCCAAGCGCGGGCGCGTGAACATCTACCGCCTCGGGCTCCTCATGCAGGCGCTCCAACGTGTTCGTGATGACGTTGGCGGTCACCTCTCCGATAGCGAAGAAGCCAAGGCGGGTTTCCGCATGGCGATGTACTCGCACTTCGAAAAAGACTTCCAGCCTGTCAAAAAGGTCGTGAAGCAACTCGACGCTGGGACGTGCAAGATCAAATGAGAGGTGAATGCATCAAGGATCACCTACCTGATGCGGTGCTCGTCGCGCTCGCGAAGGCCGTCGGATTCTCCGTGGCCGTCAACCTCGATCTCGACACGCTCACGTTGACCCGTGGCGATCGCTCGTTCACAGGCTCGCTAACCAGCACGTGCGCGTTTCTACAGGGCTACGCGGCGATGCGGCTGGAAGCGGTACAAGCTCTTCAGGATCTCGAACGATCCAGCCGTGATGCCTTCGCGGCGGCACGCTCATATCTCGACGGAGCACCTCGATGACAGATCGTCTGAAGCTCGCTGCCACAGCTGCTCGATCGCTTGAGCCGTGACGTTGACGTGCCCAGGGCCTTCCTGTCCCTTCTGCACAGGGGCACTCTGCCGCGCTTGCCCGCGGATGGAGGAAGGTTGCTGCAAGCATGACGCCCTGGCGAGGCATCACGGGGAACACGAAGACCCCATCGCCAATCGCACGCCCACGACGCGGCTTCCACCGATCCCAAAGATCCCGATCGGTGCGCGTACGATCATCGAGCTACGAGATCCCGACAACGCTGAAGAGACAGCCATCTTCTTCGAGACCCTCGCCAAGCTCATCCGGCTACGACGGCGAATAGTCTTGATCTGCGAGTAAGGTGACGACCTTGCTGCGATCGTGTGACGATCTGGCAAGATGTTCGAAACGCTGTTCCAGGATCGCCACATGTTCGACTCGAACCGCCATTGGAGAAAGGCTGGGTTCTCTGTCGACGGCGAAGGGGTCGAGAGCAACATCATGGTGGCAAGCCACCCATCAGCCCCTGGCTATCTCTTCAAGAAGTACAGCAAGAAAGTCTCCTTAAAGGATCAGAACAGGAACTTCAGAGCCCGGATCGAAGGGGCAAACAAGCTGCGGCGCTTCGTCACTGCACAAGGACTCTCGCGGATCGTCGTGCCGCAAAAGTCTCTCCTTACGTTGCCGTCACGCTTCAAGCGAAAAGGTCGCGACGCCTACGTGCTCGTAGTCGAGAAGCTGGATCTCCTGAGCGGGGATGAATCTCGAAAGCGGTACGGGAAGCTCGATAGCGAAGGACTGCGTCAACTCTGCGCGGCGATCTGTAGGTTCCGCGGCCTCGACTCTGGCGTGCGAAACGTTCCCTTCACCAAGGACGGGAGGATCGCTTTCATCGACACCGAGCGCTGGGAGTCGAAGCGTGAAGGAAAGGTCTTCCTGCATCGCATCCGTGCGTACCTCGATCGCGATCAACAACGACGCGTCGACGGGCTTTGTAAGGCAAACTAGCGACATGTCGAACGACACCCAGGTCCAGAAGACCTCTCCAGCGATCAAACAGATCATCGCGGCAACCGTTGGAGCGGACTGGCCTGGTAAAAAGGTCGTGGTGCGTGAAGTCTCTCCGGCGTGGCAGCACACAGAGTACATCGACGACAAGACACTGGCTTGGTACCTGAACCTCTCGACGCTCGCAGGAACCGGACAGGTCCGTGGTGTATGGAGGCCGGAAGCTGTTCGTTACGGAGGACCTGCCGTCATCCATCCAGCCCCGCAACCACACGAAGCGCTAATTCACGTGTGGCGATCGCAAGGGAAGCAAGGGATGGAAATTATTGTTCGCGAAGATGCGATCGATCACCAAGCCGTCGCTGTAGCCACGGACGCGTTGCTCGGCGGCGGCAAACCGAAGGAGCGAGGTGCCGCAGCGGCAGCTGCCGCGAAGCTCTGCGGGAACACTGGAGGTCTATGTCTCGCGATCGCAGAAGCCCATGCGAAAGCCTTCAAGAAAGGCGAAACTTTCGAAGACCTGCACGAAGCCGCACACGTGATGGCGTTCTCACCCCGCGGAAAAAGAAAAAAGAAATCCGCAGCTCAGCTAGAGCGAGAGATCAACGCTGCACTCGCGCATCGGCAACGTTGACGGGGTACTCCGGGTTCGCCTGGCGAGCGATCTCGACGAACATCTGTGAAAACAAAAACGCCTCGGAGATCTTCCGAGGCGTATCAACCAAGGCGTATCGACCGCGGCGTATCGACCGAGAATTCCCAGTCCTGGATCAGCCGACGTGCGCGACGCTGATCGAGAAGTTCGCGTCCGTGGCGACGCCATCGACGTCGTACGTGTAGACGGTGATCAGCTCCGTCTTGTCAGTGCCCGGTACTGCAGAGATACTGCCAGGGTCGACGCTGTTGCGCGTCGCCTGAACCACCAAGTGGCTCGAGTGGTGCGCGTCCTTGAGGAGCAACTGGTACTGCCCAGCGCTGACGCGGGTTGCGGTGTCCTTGAAGCCCGTGCGGTTGCGGAAGCTCAGGACGGCAGGCTCGCCCGTCACTTCGAGAGCACCTTGGGCGATGAGTTCGAGATCCTTGTAATCACTCATGGGGTAGGAGCGTATCCGAAGCTAGGAGACGGTCGCGAGTTTTTGGCAGTGAGATCTCGTACCATAGCGGCATGGCTACTATCGGCATCGACATCGCAGACAGCGAAGGTAGAGGTGCAAACTGGTCCACGGCCAAGAGCGCCGGGCATCTACGCTTCGCAGGCCTCCGCTGCGCGTACGGCACCGCACCTGACGCCGGTTACAAAGGATACGTTCAACAACTCGACGTCGCAGGCGTTCCGCACTTTCCCTATCTGTTCAATCGCTGGGGCGTCGGCACGCCAGAAGCCCAAGCGCACGCCGGCCTCGAAGCTGCCTACGGCGGCGTGACTCCGAACTGGCACAGCTTCCCGCTATGCATCGACGTCGAGGGTGATCGGAACGGCCTCTCCGCGAACGAAGCGTACGCGTGGCTGCTCAAGATCTACACGACGGTCAAAGCCTCGATTGGTGTTGAGCCGCTGATCTATACGAGCAAGGTCTACTGGGAAGATCCTGCAGGCATGAACAACCATCCCGCGCCGGAGCTTTCGCAATGCCCTGGATGGATCAAATTTTGGCCGTGGCCCGTGCGATCGCCGGCGGTTTACGATCCTGCGGTCGTCGATAAACTTCCTCCACCTCCGGCACCCTCCTTCTTCGAAGCTGTTCCCATCGAGCAGTATCAAGGTGACGCGCTGGGATATCCCGGTCTCCTTTCGACGTGCGACATGGATCGGATCATCCTCGTTCAGCAAGGCACGGCAGGCGGAAACGTGCGCTGGATCCAGCGGCGTGTTGGCGCGACGGTGGACGGTATCTTTGGACCGATCACCAAGCAGAAGGTCGCTGCATTTCAGGCATCGCGAGGCCTCGCTGCCGACGGGATCGTGGGGCTCGATACATGGCAAGCACTCGCGTGGGTGCCTGCAGCGTGATCCTCGTCGACGACATCACCACCTGGCCCGATACCGACCTGCGCCACAAGCAATGGAGCCACATGGTCTCGACCGAGAGTCGTGCCGAGCTCCTCGAGATGGCGGAGCGGCTAGGACTCAAACGGATGTGGCTCCAAACCAGCAGCTTCGTGCACTTCGACATCACGCCACCCAAGCGTGTCCAAGCCCTGCGCTTCGGCGCGGCGGCTGTCTCTGCACGAATCCTGCTGCTCGCGAACTTCGATTACGCGATCAAGCGCCCCGGGAAACTGATCCCAGAGCCATACCGATCGGAAATCGAAGTGCTCAAGAAGACGCGTCGATAACCACGACGTCTTCCTTCAGGTCGACGCGGGCGTTGTAACCGTCACCTCGCAGTTTTGCTGCAATCTTCGCAGCGGATCCATGTGCCGGATCCGTGATGGTCAGGTCGACGTGCCAAGAGCCTCGACGAAGTACACGAACGGTCACGAAACTCATCAGATGGACGATTCATACGGCGTCGCCCCGGATTTGCGAAGCTCTTCGTAGATCTTCTCGGCCTGTTTGTAACGATCTCGCGGCAAGCGATCACCGACTTTTCGTAGATAGTCCTTATCGTGATGCCAGCGCTCGGTATCGATGAATGCGATCCGGCCATCCTCGGTGTACGGAAGGTTAGCGGCCGTCGAGTTGAGCCCTCGGAAGTAGTAGAGGACCGTTGCTAGCTCTGCAAGCTGCGTCTTGTCGATCTTGTCATAGGCACGCTCTGTCGCGTCACGCGAGATCAAATCGAGCTTCTCGGCAATCACGAGGTAGCGTGCTGGAAACGTTGACGGCAGCTCGTAAAGCCACTTCTTTGGAGTCACCACACGCGAGTAACCGCGATCAGCAATGAACTGCCGGAGTAACCGCGCGCCTTCGATGCGGCGCAGATAGTTGCGGAGCTGTTTCTTGCCAGGCTTATCGTCGTCGTACTTCTTGAACATGTACCCAGGCATTGCCTTGGTACTGCCGGACAACACCTTGTTCGGAGAGTGTTCGACGAGATCGAAGCCTGCATCCTCGAAGCTGTCGAACGATTCGAACATGGACGGATCTGTAAACAGTCTCGCGAGTCGTGGGAAGAAAGACTGCGTCGCAGTTTCAGCCAAGGCTTGCTGAACAAGAGAGGATGACGAATCAAGGCCCATAGATCCTCACGACGAAGAAGACGTGGATGACGAAGTATCCTCGTCATCAAAATCGTTGCGGGAGGATAGATTGCCTAGATCTTCATTGCCCTCCAAACGATCGAACAGCTTCGCCGCCAGCTTTCGACAATCTCGCGAAAGATACGGCTCGACTTGGCGTAGGTAGGCCTTTCGATTGTTCCGATCCCAATGCTCGGTATCCACGAGCCCGATCCGATCGTCTTGCATAAATGGCAGATTCTTCACGTTCGAATCCATCCCACGGAAGTGATACAGCGTCACACAAAGGTCGCGCAAAGTCGCCGGATCGATTCGCTGGTAACGCGCGGCGACATCTTGCGAACAAAGAGCGAGATGCTCCACTACGAGAACGTGCGCCTTTCGATGCCTTGGAAGCGAAAAGATCCACTTCTGCGGCACTGCGAGACGAGAGAGTCCGTGCGATGAGACGAACGTTCGAAGTCGCCGAGCGCCTGCGACACGGCGTTCGAAGTTTCGCAGTTGTTCATTCTCGTCGACCTCCGTGTAGCGTTTAAAGAGGAGTCCCCGTACGGAGGGATGCTGCGCGACGAGGATCTTGCCAGCACGGTTTACGATCCGGAAGCCTGCTACTTCCCAGGCCCGCCGAGATTCAAGAATTGTCGGGTCACGAAAGAGTGACGCGAGATCGATCGAGTGCGGATCATCGAAAGCCATGCGCGAACGACAGTACCCGGTTCACTCGTCGAAGGAAAAATCAGTGTCGTCTTCAACAGAAGTTGGTGACGGAATCACGACGCGGCGCTCACGCACGGGGAAGCATTGATCGCGGATCTCCGCCATCGCTTCAGCGAAACCTGGAGGTCGGGGAAGTCGAGGAGATCGAAGAGTTTGACGAAACAACGCGCGCAGATCCGGGGCGTTTGCAAGAACTGCACTGCGCCGCGCAGCCCGCTCTGAGGATCGCGGAACATGCACACGTGCGCGGTAGCACGCTTCGCAGACCACCAAACGCTGAGAAAATGATTGTTGCACCGCCTCTGGCCGAGGAGCTTGACGGATGAAGGCGCGTAGCGAAGGTGCCGCAAAATCCGTGTCCAGGTAGCTATCCAGAGAAGCAGGATCCGCCTTTTCACAGACCCAGCACCCCAGAAGTGCCATGAGGTCTTGGGCCCACTGAAGCATCATTGTGACGCGGCGAGCGCGAGCTGCTTGTCGACGAAGGCGGGAGGTCTCGACGAAAGGCTGTCCGCTTTCTGTTTCGAGTTCCAAGCAGGTTGGACAGACCTGAAGGGTCCCAGGTTTCTTCCAATCAACTTCGCGATATTGACGGCAGCGGCAGCAAAACCGATTCACAGCAGTCGGTTATACACGTTCCTCTGGAACTTTTGTTTTTAGATAGCCAGGGCACAGGCTAAGTTGGAGGCTGGTCTGTTCTATTCGGTGTACCTCCTGTTCTCCCTCTGTTTTAAGAAGGGCCTGGTAAGGAGGTATTCATACGGAACAAAAGTGCTCCATGGGACCTCTCTAGGACTATGGGGAGATCAGGCGAACAGGGGGGAACAGCCCCTCGTTTTTAGCCTGCAACTAATTGATAACGCTAATTTTATGGTGTTCTGTTCTCCCCCTCGTCTCTGATCAGGGTCTGATGATCAGTGAGCCGTCTTCTCGTGATACTTGTCACAACTTAACCGTTCCTTAATGCAGCGAGATCCCTGCTGTTCCTTCCTGTTCCGATTCGTGACCAGGCCGCCTTGTTCCCGGACGTGACTCTCTGTTACTAAGCCTAGCGGCATGCACGCCACCCTCGACCCGAGCGACCTTCAAGACGTCACCGCGCGTTTGCGCGGAAAACTTGGAATGTTGCTCGGCAAGCTGCGGGCTTCTGACGCGCTGGAGCTTGCCGGGTTCACGCGGCCGAGCTTTCAGCGCAAGCGCCTCGTGGTGCAGGCGATGACGGATCTCGGATGGGAGCGCGTGCGTACGCGTTTCCAGGGAGTCCTTCGGCATGGTTATGCCCGCGGGTCGCAGCTTGAGCGTGAAGGTGTCATCGAGGTGGTGCGCGGCGATGCGGTGCTGCGGAAGGAGCCGTGATGGACGTTGTCTGCGAAGCGTGCACTGCCGGGCTACCGCTGGTCTGGTGCAATCAGCAGGGCAAGCGGATGCACCTGCGAGGGCTCGATACGATCATGTGTGAGCGTATCGAGGCTCGAGATCGTGAGCATCGTGAACGTGCGAATGCGATCGCAAACGATCGCAGCAATGCAAATTTTCGAGGTCGCTGATGAAGCCAAAGACGAAGTCTCCTGCGGGCTCTGGCGCTTTGCACAGCGCGAACTCCCCGAATTGGGGAACGCCACCCATCCTTCGGCGGTTCTCCGCACACGTGCTCGCGCCTGCGGCGATGGGACGATCGATCGATCTCGACTACGCCAGCTCCGCGTATTGGCAGAAGTGGTGGGAAGACGCGGATCGGCCGCATAACTTCTTAGACGGATCCAAAGGGCGCGACGTGCTCAAGGAAGCGGATCGCCGTGCTGTGGGTCGTCTTGGCTCGGGATTCATGAATCCGCCAGGTCTCGGTGGCGGCGGCATGGTCCAGCAATGCTGGGAGATCTTCGAGACGGACCATCGCGAAGCGAAGCTTGGCTCTGGCGTCTATCAAGGGTTCTCCGTCGAGCAGTTTGGTAGCTTGCAGAACGTTGGCGAGCGCAATCCGCTGACGACATCGCCGGACGACCTCATCACGACGATTGTGCCGAGCCGTCGCACGCACTACGTCGTACCGCCAGATGATCTCGTTGCGATCGTTCGGCGCAAGCTGAAGAAGCGCGAACGTGGATCCAAGCAGTGGAAGGCGGAGAAGGCGCTGATCAAGAAATTATTGGAGCGGAAGGAAGACACTCCGGTCGATGCCGGGGCTCCAAGCCATCTTTCGTTCACCACGATCCTGTGGCACCGCGATCGGGCCGTGCGCCGTACGCAGATGAAGCTGTGCCGCCAATTCTTGGAAGAGCAGAATCAGAACCCGAAGGCGCTGCTCTACAAGTTCGAAGCGATCGGACCTCTGGAGCTCACATGACTCCGGTGCAGCGAGCGAAGCTCCGCAACGTGGCTCTTTCGGCAGCGGACGCTGTCCGCAAGTATCGTCGAGAGGCGATGCCGGTCTTCATCCGGCGGGCAGGTTCCGAGATCTGCGGAGGGTGCGGAAAGCACATCCGTGATCACTACGGTGGGACGGAGTACCGCTGCTCATCGAGGCCTCTCGATCTCGACATCGGAGATTGGGAGCTTCAAACGTCGAACTCGTTCCGGCGTCTTGGCACAAAGCGCGGGGATGGCGATGTCCTCTGTGCAGTGACACATCCGAGCGATGGGCATCCCGATCTCCTGGCTCACCCTGAAGTGCTCGACTACATCGTGGCGACGCAGCCGCGTGTGGTGCTCATGTTTCTTGACGCGTTGGATCAACTTGAAAGCGAGCTGGCACAAAAGCTATGAGGTTGACCAAGAAAGATCGCCAGGAACTTCGCCGGATCGCGCTCGTGGCGTTAAAAACGTCACTGGGACGGTTTTACGGGTTGGATGCCCCGCAGGAATGGGAGCTTCAAACCTCGAACTCGTTCCGGCGCATCGGTAACCGCGGCTTTGGAGATGGCGATGTGCTCAGTGGAGTGAGCCATCCAGTGGACGGCCATCCCGATCTTCGAGCTGCTCCAGGCGTGCTCGATTACATCATCGCCGCGCAGCCAAGCGTTGTTCTTGAGTTGCTCGACGAGCTTGATGACCTTCGCGATTGTGAAGAATGTGGACAGCTCTTCCGCAACAACAACGCGTACCAGCTCCATCACTGCAAAGGGACCCTGTGAAGAAAATCCCCTCCTTGTTCTCTCGGGACGTCTCCGATCCCAGCATCTTGACGCGTGTGCCGCACCCATTTTCGGCATGGGTCTTCGCGGGAGAAGGGGTGGCTACACGCAAGTATGACGGTACCGCCGTGCGCTGGGCGGACGGCAAGCTCTGGGCGCGCTACGACGCCAAGCGTGGCAAGCCGCTGCCACCGGAGTTCGTACCGTGTCAGGATCCCGATCCGATCACCGGCCACCATCCCGGTTGGGTGCCGGCGACACGGCCCGAGGACAAGTGGATCCGGGAAGCCGCGTCCTATGGGACGCGTTTTGATGACAAATTCATCCCGGTGTCGGATGGAACCTACGAAGCGTGCGGGCCGCGGATCGGTGGGAATCCTGAAGGCTTCCCATCGCATGTGCTCGTCAAGCACGGGATCGACGTGCTCGTCGACGCTCCTCGCGACTGGGATGGTCTCGTCGGCTACTTCACCACCTTCAACATCGAGGGCATCGTCTGGTGGCGTGATCTAAACGACGTTGATTGCGACAAGGTCAAGATCACGGGGGCGGCGCTCGGGATCCGCCGTCGCGGAGCCAGCAAGTCGTGAGGCAGCGTGTCGTCTACGTTGCGGGCCGCGGTGTGGCCGTGACGCTCACGGCGTTCGAAGAGCGTCGGGCGAGCGTGGAGGCAGGCCGTCGTGGGATCTCGATCGAGGCTCTGATCGCCAACGCGATCCAACTCAGTCTCCCTGAGAAAGGAACCATCACTTCGGAGATGTTCGCTACCGCTGTCCGTCAAGCTCTCGACTCCGCGCCTTTCAAGGACACCGCGAAGTGAAGTTCCGCGAAGTGAAGTTCCGCATCGCTGATGATCTCGTGCTCGATGCCGATCTCGTCGTTGCGACCGACGGCATCTTCGCGACAAAGGGCATGGGCAAGTCCCACCTTGCCCAGGTCATGGCCGAGGAGATGCTCGCGAATGGGCAAGTGATCGTCGCGATCGATCCGACCGATGCCTGGTGGGGACTCCGCTCAAGCGCAGACGGTCGGAACGATGGCTACCCGGTCGTCGTAATCGGTGGCGATCACGGTGATCTGAAACTCGAGCCAGCCGCCGCGGTCCAGCTCGCGGAGGCCGTCGTCGATGAGCGCTTCTCCTGTGTGATCTGCACCGACGGGATGTCGGACATGGCGGAGACGAAGTTCGTCCGCGAGTTCCTCGACACCATCTATCGCAAGAACCGCGTCCCGATCCACCTCTTCATCGACGAGGCCGATGTGTTCGCCCCGCAGAAGCCGTTCGACGTCGAAGACGCACGCTGCATCCGCGCGATGTCGCACATCGTCCGTCGCGGCCGCAAGAAGGGCATCGGATCAACGCTCATCACGCAACGCCCCGCCGAGCTGAGCGCGAGCGTGCGCACGATGGTCGAGATGCTGTTCGTGCTCGGTATGTCGCACAACCTCGACATTGATGCTGTCGAGAAGTGGATGCGGCTGCGGAAGAAGAAGAGCGGCAACAACTCCGCCTTCGTGCTCCAGGAGGAGATGATCGCGTCGCTCGATTCACTCCAGCGTGGTGATGCTTGGGTGTGGAGCCCGCGGCTCGGGATCCATCAACGCTTCCGCGCCCGGGCGAAGCGTACGTTCGACTCTGGTGCCACGCCCCGTCCGGGCCAGAAGGTCAAGGCGCCGAAGAAGCTCGCGGCGGTTGATCTTCAGCGGCTCGGTGCCGCGATGGCAGCGGCAGTGCAACGGCAGAAGGACGATGATCCGACGGAGTTACGGAAGCAGCTCGCCGCACTTCGTCAAGAGATTGCCTTGAAGAGCAAGATCGTCCATGAGTTGCCGCCGCGCATCGACGCTCAGCAGATCCAGCGTATCGAGAGGCTCACGACGCGACTCACGGATCGTTTCGCAAAGGCGGCTGAATATCTCGACAAGACACGCGACCGCATTGCTCAGGATCTACAGACGATTGCCTCGGAGATCGTTGACCTTCGCCGTGAGATTCGTGGGCAGTCGGATAGTGTGACCGTGGCGTCTCCGAATGTCGTCGTCCCGTCTCACCCAGCCGTTATTGTGGCTCCACAGCCGCCAGAGGATCTTAAGCCCGCGCACCTGCGTCTTCTGTCCGCGATCGCGTGGTGGGAGAGCGTGGGCGTCATCCCGGTGGATCTCGCTGGCGTCGCCTTCCTCGCGAAAACGTCGACAAAGTCGTCGGCGTTCGACAACAATCGTTCGTACCTCAAGGCGCGAGACTACATTCAGTACCCGTTAGCTGGACAGGTTTGTCTGACTCTCAAGGGACGTGTCGTTGCTCCCCCTCCACAAACGCCGCCCACGAACGAAGCCCTACACGGCACGATCTTTTCTGTACTGACACCTGCCGTGGGTCGGATGCTTCGTGTGCTTATCGACGCGTATCCGTTGGAGGTCGCGCTCCCCGATCTTGCACGTCTCGCAGGTACGAGCGCCACGTCGAGTGCCTTCGACAACAATCGTGCATGGTTGCATGCTCGTAATCTCACCCGCTATCCCCGTGCAGGCTTCGCTTGTGCGGCGAGTCTTTTGTTCCCGAAACCTCTACAACGAAAAGGATGATCATGACTGCGACTGGGACGACAACGAACAATGACACCCATGGTACCAACGGCAGCCCGCAGCCCAAGGCCCCACCGACCGCACTTGAGGCCATCACGAGGATCGCCAAGATCCTCAAGCCTCTCTCGCCTGCGGATCGCAAGCGCGTGCTCGCGTTCCTCGACGAGAGTGCCGAATGAAGATCCTCAGCCTCGAAGTGAACACGGACCTCGGTCGTCGCGTCATTCAACTTGGCGCTCCGATCGACGTCGATCCGCAAGGTGAGATGTCGCCGATCTTCCGTGGGCTCACAGAGCTCGCCTGGAAGGTGATCTGCGAGGTTGCTGCGGATCCGCAAGCGTACAGCCCTCCGAAGACGGAAGCGTAGTCGTGACGAACGCGGACAAGCTTCTGGAGACAATCGAGATCGCGAAGCACTGGCTCCGGGGTGGTAATCCACGTGCCGCAGCCTCGCAGTTCGCGCAGCGCTTCGCAGAAGCACTTGTGCAGCTCGCGGAAGCTTGTCCGACTGGATTTCCTTGCGCAAAGCACGGCGGTGCTGTGCATGGCCAAGAAGCTGAAGAGCTTCGGTCCGGTATCGAGCAGATCGTTGGTAACATCGCAGACGTGAAACGATCGGACGCAGTGGCCACGCTTGCCTCGACGCGAAAGTCGCTGCAGTTTCTGACCGATCGGATCGATGCCAGAGATAGTCTTGTCTACCTGGACAAGCTAGAGGCTTCCAACGTGCTCCTCACCGTTGTACTCAATGCAGACATCCATGCTTTGCCTGCGGAAGTGCAAGCGGCACGGCGAACGTATCAGCTTCCGGCGGCTGGAATCGAATGAAGGTCGTCTTCCTCGATATTGATGGTGTGCTCAACAGCGAGCACTTCATGCTTACATTGGAGGAGCAGCATGAGCAACGCTGCCATCCAGAACCCCCTCGTCCCAAGCGTGCGACGACCTGCACGTGCTTCCAGCTGGATCGTCAGATCGATCCAGCCGCGCTCGCCCGCCTAAACGTGCTGGTTTCTGAGACAGGATCTCAGGTCGTTGTCTCCAGCTCGTGGCGGACGATCTTTGATCTTCCGACACTCCAACGCATTCTTGATGGCCACGGCCTACGCTTCCAACTCTTGGACGTGACGCCAGATGGTCCAAACGACCCGCGCATGCGCGTGCTCTTCCCAGAGACCGACATGATCTCTCGCGGCCAAGAGATCGACTTCTGGCTCCGGGATCATCCCGAGGTCGAATGCTTCGTGATTCTCGATGATAGCGGGGACATGGCAATGCATAAACCGCGGCTCGTGCAGACGGATTTTCATGAAGGTCTTCTCGACGAGCATGTCGCTCTTGCGACGTTGATGCTCACGCGAGGCTGTGATCTCGTCGCTGCAGCCACGCTCCTTTCGCAGGAAGATGCGTCTTGAGCGCTACGACGCACGAACAGGCGCTCTTCGCAGCCCAGGCTTTCGCAGCCCGTCTTGCGCGCGAGATGGGGATCACCATGTCGCCAGCTGTCAAGGATCAGGTGCTGTTCGCGTACGAGATGGGGTATCTGCGCGGCTGTAGTGACACACTGCAGACCACCACCAAGATGTTCGAGACGACTACCAAGGAAGGAAAGGACAACGATGGCAAATCCAGCTGATCCTACGCAAATGTTGACCCCTGAGGCACTCGCGAACCAACTCTTCGACGCGGCACTCGGGCAGTACAGCGGAGATCCACGCGAGGGCGCCCGCCAGGTGATCGTGTTCTTGACGGAAGCGATCGTCTACGCTGCGGCCTCGACGGCGAGCGACGAGAACGCACGCAAGGCGCTGCTCAAGAGCATCGGAGATACGATCGCAACCGCCCCGCCACTCAAGTCGAAGTGACGGATCCAGTCAATCCGCCAGCGCTGTTCACGCACCAACGAGAGTTGTTGGACAGCACGTGGGAGATGCCCGCTTACGCGGTCTTCTATCAAACAGGCTGTGGAAAAACGGCTCCGACGATTCACACAGTGTCACAGCTGTTCGCGGATCGTCGTATCGATGGAGCTATCGTCGTCGCTCCGAACATGGTGCATCGGAATTGGATCTCGGATGAGATCCCGATGCATTCTCCGATCGCATGGCAAGGGCTCGACTGGCATGCCTCGCGCGGCAAAGCTCAAGATCGTGCGGTTGCTCAACTTCTTACGACACCTCGCGGTGCCGATCTTCCGTGGCTCTCGATCACCTACGATGGGCTCCTCACGCCACGTGGCCGGCAAGTCGTCATCGACTTCATGCAGAAGTTCCCGCGCATCTTCTTCGTGGTTGATGAATCGATCCGCGTGAAGAATCCAGAGGCAAAGCGGACGAAGAAAGTGGCGGCTCTTCGCAAGCTGTCGAGATACGTCCGGCTTCTGAATGGGACGCCGACCGAGCGGCCACTCGATCTGTATGCGCAGATGAAGATCCTGGACGATCAGTTCTGGATCCGTCACGGGATCGGATCGTGGACCGCGTTCAAAGCCCGTTTCTGCATCATGCGGAAACTTGTGATCGGTGGGGATGACGATCGCGAGGGCCGCGAGCGGCCTACGTGGGGACCCATTACGCCGCACGACGCCTCGCCGGAGGGGATCGCGGCGTACGAGCAACTCGATCTTTCCGAGGTGATCACGCCGAAGTTCGAGTCCAAGGTATCGAAGGCGGTGCTCGCGGAAGCCAAGGCCGTGACGGGTAGAACCATCGATATTGTTGCCGGCTATCGCGAGCTCGACACACTTCACGCGATGATCCAGCCACTCTCGAAGCGACTTACGAAGGAGCAGGCCGGTCTCAATCTTCCGCCGAAGCTCTACCAGAAGCTCGTGTTCGAGATGTCGGCCGAGCAGCGCAGCGTCTACGAGCGACTTCGTAAGGAGTACATGGTGGAGCTGGATGGTGGGATGCTCATCACCGCACCCATGGCGATGGTTCGGATCTTACGACTCCAGCAAGTGGCGTGTGGGTATCTGCCCAACCCAGATGATCCGGAAGCCGACCCGATCCTCGTACCTCGGGGTGAGAACCCTCGACTCGCGGCCTTTCTCGACTGGCTCGAGGATATCGACGGCCAGCAACTGATCGTGTGGTGCCGCTTCACGCACGACGTGGACATCATCTGCCGCGAGCTGGGACCGGCACGTTGTGTCCGTTTCGACGGCAAGGTAGGGGAACGCGAGCGAGCGATCGCTCTCGATCTTTTCCGGTCGGGCAAGCGTCAAGCCTGCGTGGCGAAAGCCTCCTCGATGGGGATGGGGCTCACCCTCGTCAACAGCTCACTCTCGTTCTACTACTCGAACAATTTCTCGATGATCGAGCGACTCCAGAGTGAAGATCGACAGCATCGGCCTGGGCAGCACAACCCGGTGACATACGTCGATCTCGTCGCTGATCGCACGGTCGACGGCAAGATCTTGAAAGGTCTCAAGGCGAAGAAGGAAATCGCAGACCAAGTCATCGGCGATGAGTATCGACAGTGGCTAGCCTGAAGCGTCAGCGAAAGGCGGCACGTCGAGCGGCTGTGCAAGCACGGATGACGTCCGAAGAGACTCCAGCCCCTCGGCCTCCGACGAATTCGATGGAGGCCCTTCGAGCCCGACTCCGCGCGCAACCTCCGTGTGCGCATTGTGGATTCGTTCACCAAGGGAACTCGGAAGAGTTCATGATGGATCTCGATCCAGTTGCCGTCGTCATGCTCGATCGTGATGTCGCGACAAACGCTATCGTTGCTGGTTTATGCGGCCCACGTTTTCGCAAATCTAACAGTCGTCAACTCGCTTGCTACGGTTTCGCAGGGCATCCCGGTAGTTTCGTCGTGTTCCAGTGGGACGCGGTCCTTCCGCAGTGGGAACAGGTGATCCCCAAACCTCCACCCGTGCCGTTTGCAAAAACGAGTCATGAGTTGCAGCGTGCTGCTCGCCGAGATCTCGTTCAACTGCTGGCTCGTCGATCCGTCATAGTGCGTAGGTAGCCTCTTGGCATGCTGATCGATTTGCTGAAGGAAGAGCCAGCCCATTTTCGCACAGCCCTGCGGGATGCCTTCCACGCAGCACACTCTTCGGCGACACGCACTGCACGGTGGGATGCTTCGGATCCTGGGGCTCCCCCCGATACGTGCCGTTACTGTGGGAAGCATTGGCGCAAATGGGCAGGCAGCAAGCTTGACGGTCACGCAGCGTGCATCGTGCCCGAGGATTTCAAGCAAGAGCTGACCGCGCTGCTGCGCAGCTCGACTGTCACGTTTCAAGTCGTGGCGGATGCGATCGGCGTGTCGACATCGATCGTGCGGTCGTGGACTTTTCCGATTCGGAGGTCGTGATGCGAACGTATGCCGAGCGGGTGTGCTTCCCAGATTTCTATGTGGAGACGCTCTCTCGCACCCAGGGGTACGTTGCACGCGTGGCGGATACGTGGGGCAACGAGCTTCGCTGCCATGAGCTTGCACGAGCGGTACAGCGTGTGCTGGATCCGCCGAGACTCATCGTGGTGGATGGCCTTTGTGGGCCTGTCGAACACAGCTGGCTGATCTTTGGCGATGGCACGATCTTGGATCCGTACGTTCCAGGTCGCCTACCTGCAGTACAGCTCATCGACAAGTTGCTCGGCAGCCATTACACCAGGCACAGCGCGCGCAGGGACATTCGTGAGACGATCGTCGATCGTCTCGTGCGAGAGATGCTCGAAGGAGGAGAACTAGGATGACGCTCAAGATGCTATTCGAAATGTTGAAGCAGTTCGTCGCCGATCACCCTGATCATGAGGCACTCGATCAGCATGTCGTGGTGCGGGTGCAGACCAACGAAGACAACGGTGACGACCTTCACGTAGGAGGTCTTCGAAGCGTTACGGTTGACGCGGGATGCACGGATACGTTTTCGTTAGTGCTCGACGCGGACCAAGAACCGGACGAAGCGGATGCGTAGTCTCATCGTCGATGGTGAGAACTTCGGCGTCGTGCACGACAAGAAGACGCGAGGTGGGGCAAGGATCTATCTAACCGAGCAGGCAGAGGGCGCGTGGTGGGTCATTCTGGCTGGGCCTGATCGAAAGACGCGACACGTTGGATTCTTACGGCCTCCGCAAGAGATGCGGGCTCGCGAGGTGTATGCGGACTTCGATACGCCAGCTGTGTTGGAAGCCTTCCTCGAAGGTCACGATTCTTAGGGAGAGATCCCGGGATCACTCCCGCTTGACGAAGTGATCCCGCCTTCGCTACACCAGCGTCGTGATCGATCCAAACGTCACACCTGGGAGGGATACTTCTCCCGCGATGGACGATGATTTCGATTACGGCTCCGATGCGGATCCGGACAACGAAGCGATCGCCAGGGCCTTTGCCGAGCTAGATCGTCTAACCCTGCAGGCCGAGCGAATCTCCGCGCAGCGCAAGATCGCGGAGGAGCAGCTCCATCGATTGAAGCAAGCCGAGGACAAGCTCCTGAACAAGGACATCCCGGAGCTCCTCGGGCAGATGCGTCTCGACGAGTGCATGACATCCTCAGGCATCGAAGTCAAAGTCAAGAAGGACATCCGTGCTTCGCTGCCTGGGCATGATCGGTACGAAGCACGTCGCGCGGCGCTGAGTTGGCTCGTCGATCATGGGCATGGCGGTGTGATCAAAAACCTTGTCTCGATCTCGTTGGATCGTGGCGAAGACGCTTGCGCGAACGATCTCGTGGTTGATCTGCGCGCGCGTGGCTTCGAGGTCGAGACTAAGAAAGACGTGCATGCCGGCACGCTTGGTGCTCTCGTACGTGAGCTGATTGCGGAAGGGAAGATTGTTCCACGCGACATCTTCAACCTGTTTGATCAACGCGTGGCCAAGCTCACCCGTAAGTAACGAAGGTTCTCAGCACTGCCTCGGCAGCGCTCCGAAACAACAACCAAGAACGAAGGAACGAACGAACATGGCGCAAGATACACAGACGAAGGAAGAGAAGAATGGAAAGGGCAAGGCAGCTGCGGCGGCAGCTGCTGCGGCACCGGCAGCGATGACAGCACCGGCACCTACGACGTCGACCGCGATCGAGGTCTTCGACTACGGTGACGATGCCGGTCAGGGCTTCGAGAACCAGGACATGTCGGATCGGAAGCTTCCGATCATCGAGCTGCTTCAAGCGAACTCGCCCGAGGTCGTCGAGGGCAAGGGCAAGGTGTGGGCGGGCCAGTTCCGCAACTCCGTGACCGGCGAGATCTACGATGAGGTGCTGGTGGTCCCTGCGATCACCGATCACTGCTGGACCGAGTGGATCGGGCGAGACGATGGTGGTGGATTCCGCGGTCGCCATGCCAAGAACGCCAAGATCGTCGGCGATGCGATCGCTCGCAACGATGGCCGCGCGATCGGCAAGCTCAAGGTGCCGCAATCCAAGGACGACAAGGGCAAGCCGCAACCCGATCACGAGCTGGTCGAGACCTTCGAGATCTACGCGATCCTCTACGATGCGAAGACGGGCGAAGTTCTCGGCTTCGGGATGATTCCGTTCACCTCGACGAAGATCAAGGTGTACCGCGCGTGGAACTCGATGGTCGGTAACTTCGCACCGACGCTCAACGGCAAGAAGCTCGCTCCGGGCCAGGTTCCGATCTTCGCGCATCGCGTGAAGATGACGTCGGAGTCTGAGACCAAGGGCCAGAACACGTACATGATCCCGGTGCTCAGCCCGGCTGAAGGCGGCGACGATCTCAAGAACTCGCTCCTATCGAAGAGCGATCCCCGCTACGTCGCGGCGAAGAAGCTACACGACGACGTGCTCGCAGGTCTCGCGAAGGCGTCCTACGAGTCGACGAAACAGGAGCCTGGGGCCAATCCCGAGGCCGACGTTCCGTTCTGATCGCAGGCTGATCTAACCGAGCAAAAAGTTGCCCGGTGTATTGAAGTCACGCATCGTACGTGACAGGTAAGAATCTCGTTTTTTGAGGAACGGACCCATGAACACGTCCAAGTACGACACCGCACCACGCGAGATCATCAAGCGCGAACAGCGCACCGACGCGTACCGCCAGCTCCAGCAGCGCACGGCTGCGGAGCGGACGAAGCTCGAGACCACATTGCGGCAACGCAATGAAGTGATCGACCGTCTCAAGAAGAAGCTCATCGAGGCCGGAGTCCACGTGGACGAGGTCGCGAAGCTCGCCGCGTAGCTCGATCGTTTCAGCGTAGCTGCTGTCTCGATCTTTTGGCTGTGGATCTGCCTGTCGCCAGACAGGACGGCAGGTTCGTTTGGTCTGTCTGTGATCACTCACGCTTCGAGGTTTGTTTTGAAGGTTTCTCAGAACTCGGATACGCGTCGTCTCCATCCAGCCGTTTGCGTCGTGTGTCGCTGTTGCGGCGCGCGTGTCGGTCGTCCGTGTGTGTCGACGGTCCCGCTGTGCGGTTGCGGTGTCGTTGGGACGCCGATCGAGGGTGTGCATGCCGAGCGGATCGCCACCGCTCTTGAGGAAAGCGTCGCGTGAAGGTCCTCACGCCGAAGCAAGCGCGTGCAAAGGATGCGGTTCTTCGGTGGCTTGCCGATCCGAACGGCAAGCAAACGTTTTACTTCGCCGGCCTCGGGGGCACTGGGAAGAGCACCTGCGTCGAGCAGATCGTCGCCGAGATCCAAGGCCATGTTTGCTTTGCCGCGTTCACCGGCAAGGCGGCGAGCGTGATGCGCAAGAAGGGTTGTCCGACCGCGACGACGATCCATCGACTCGCCTACAACATGACGGGGGAGGCCGAGACACCAGAGCAGCGGCAGAAGCTGCTCACGGAGATCCAACGGCTGCGATCGGTGAATGATCCAGGGGCTCAAGCCACCGCGGACAAGATCGTGAAGGAGTTGAAGCGCGCGGAGGAGGAAGAAGGCCGAAAAGGTCCCCGCTTCGCACTCAACCCGTTGAGCGAGATCCGACATGCGCGGCTTCTTGTCATCGACGAGTGCAGTTTCATCGATAAGCGCGTGGGTCAGGATCTCGAGTCCTTCGGCACACGGCTGCTCGTGCTCGGGGATCCAGCGCAGCTTCCGCCTGTATACGGGGAAGGCTATTTCACGAGCCGTGACCCGGACTTTTTCCTCGACGAGATTCTTCGGCAAGAGATGGACAACCCGATCCGGAAGCTCTGCGAGATGGCGCGGAAAGGACAGCGCATCCCATTCGGTAAGTACGGTGATAGCGAGGTGTTGCCGCGTGGCGATGCCAGAGTGCAAGATCGCGTGCTGACCGCAGACATCGTGATCGTAGGCCGCAACAAGACCCGTCACGCGAGCAACGCGAAGATCCGTCGACTCCTTGGTCGCGGCGATTCTCCAGCTCCCATCGCGGGAGATCGCGTGATCTGTCTAAAGAACGATCATGATCGGGGGATGCTCAACGGGACGCAGTGGAAAGTGGATCGTTGTCTACCGGATCTTGACGCTCTCACGGCGAAGATCGAGATCACGAGTGTCGATGAGGAAGGCCAGCGTGACTCCGTGGAGTGCGAAACCTGGCTTCATCACTTCATGGCACGGGAGGACGAGCTGGCGATTGTGGAGGGTCGACGCAAGCGGGCCGAGCTTGACTTCGGCAACGTGATCACCGCGCATAAGAGTCAGGGATCGGAATGGCCGAACGTCGTCGTGATCGACGAGTCTTCCGCGTTCCCAGCGAACCCGGCTAGATGGCGTTACACCGCGTTTTCTCGGGCTTCTAAGCGACTCACGATCGTTCAATGATCCTCCATCCGACAGAACCAACGGAGAAGATTGCGCGCGCTGCGTGGACCTCGGCGGCAGAGGCGGCCATGATCGCGTTTCACATCCGCGCACTCATGGCACGCGCTGAGTATGCGCGCGAGCGCGAGCTGTTCCGTCCCTGGATCGATCTTGGAGGCGAGGCGTAGATGGCGCAGACGTGGCTCCAGACACCGCTCTTCGCGCCACCTGCGACGTGGCAAGCGACGCCCGTGTCGAAGCTGCCCGCGTGGACGGACGCGAAGCGGATCTGTCTCGACGTTGAATGTCGCGATGATGATCTTCACGAGCTGGGACCCGGTGTACGCCGTGACAACGCCTATGTCTGTGGCATCGCGTTCGCGATCGAGGACGGCCCGTCGCACTATCTACCGATCCGGCATGAAGGCGGCGGCAACCTTGCTGAAGAGCATGTTTGGAACTACATCCGCGATCAGGCTCGCAACTTCCACGGCACGTTCGTCTTTAATTCTGCTCCGTACGATCTGGATTGGCTTTGGGAGAACAAGGTCGAAACCGATCATGTGATCTGCCGCGACGTCCAGGTAGCCGAGCCGCTGCTCGATGAGCTCCAGAAGACCTACAACCTCAATCACATCTGCGCGCGCCGAGGTCTTCCAGGCAAGGATGAGACGGAGTTGCTCGAACATGCGAAAGCGTGGGGAGTCCATCCGAAGAAAGGTCTCTGGCGGTTGCATGCCGCAGCTGTCGGCAAGTACGGAATCGGCGACGTTCGCACACCACTTCCGCTCCTTCGAAAGCAAGAGGAGGAAATCGAAGCGCAGAATCTCCGCGAGACGTACGACGTCGAGTCACGTTTGACGCCTGCGCTCGTGCGAATGACGCGCCGTGGAATCCGCGTCGACTGTGATGAGCTGGATCGTGTGGAGACTTGGGCGAAAGAGCGGCGAGCAAACTACATCGATCAGATCCATCACCTGACAGGCATTCGCATCGGTTCACTCACGAAAGCGGAAGAAGTCGCGAAAGCACTTCGCCAGCGGGGCATCGACGTTCCGACGAAGGTACACGCAGGCACGGGGAAGGTGATGGCGACCGTCACCAAGCTGTGGCTTCAAGGGCTGACAGATGAAGTCGCGAAAGCGATCGTGTTCGGCCGCGAGTTCGACAAGCTGCTCGGCACGTACGTCAATGGCGTTCGCAAGCACATGGTGAAGGATCGGATCCATCCGTCCTTCAAGCAACTCGTGGGGGCGAGCGACGAGGATGATGGCGACGGAGACGAGGATGCGGAAGGTGCACGCTTTGGCCGTGTCGCGGCAAAGCATCCAAACGTACAGGCTTCGATGAAGCGTTCGAAAGAGATCCAGAAGCGCTGGCGCAAGGTGCTCGTGCCTGATCGTGGCAAGCGTTGGTTCAAGGTGGATCTCGGACAGCAAGAGCCTCGCATCACGGTCCACTACGCGGAAATTTGTCGATTGCCGGGATCGCGGCGCGCGGGGGACGCATTCCGTAATGACCCGTGCTTCGACCCGTATCAGCTCATGGTCGAGCTGTGCAAGACGCCGGCGGATACGGATCTCAAGCAGCTCCGCGATGACTTGAAGGAGATCTATCTCGGCCGCTGCTACGGCATGGGCGGTGGGAAAATCGCCAAAAAGCTCAAGTTGCCTACGGTGTGGAAGACGAACGAGAAGACTGGCTACTCGTGGGAAGCAGCCGGTCCTGAAGCCGAAGCGATCATTCGGCGTTTTGATCGCGGCGTGCCCTATGTGAAAGCTCTCGCCGAGATGTGCAAGGCGAGCGGCCAGGCGAAGAAGTACATCATCGCCCTCGGCAATCGACGCGTGCGCTTCGAGATCGATGAGAATGGGAAGATCAAGGACGAGCACAAAGCAATCTCCAAGCTCGTGCAAGGATCAGCGGCCCATCAAACGAAGTCGGCCGCAGTTGCTCTCGATGCTGCTGGATTCCCGCTCCAGATCACGGTGCATGACGAGTTCGGCTACTCGGGGGACAGCGAAGAGGAAGCTCGCGAGATGGGGCAGATCACGTGTGATGTCGTCGTGATCCGCGTTCCATTCCGCGCTGACATTGAAGTCGGCGACAGCTATGGCGATCTGAAGAAGATCTTCACGGTTTCGAGCAAGCACACGACGCTGTCGCTAGGAGCGGCGGCATGACAGCCAAGCACACAACGCTGTCGCTAAGGAGCGGCGGCATGACAGCCAAGCACACAACGCTGTCGCTAGGAGCGGCGGCATGACAGCCAAGCACACAACGCTGTCGCTAGGAGCGGCGGCATGACAGCCAAGCACACAACGCTGTCGCTAGGAGCGGCGGCATGACGGCTATTGCAAGAAACGACCAAACCTTCACGACTGGAGATGCCATGATCAAAGCCCCACAACTTCCCGTCATCTTTCTCCTTCATCCCGTGGGCGTCGGCGCGACACGTGCCATGAACGTGCTCTCGACCAAGCTTTGGCTCCGCGCTCTCGTGGAGCTTCTTCCCGACGTCGTGATCTCCGCTCCGTGGCTGCCCTATGCCGAAGCGATGGTCGATCGCGAGCGTGGCATTCGAGACGCACTCGTTGCCGCGGAGAGCTGCCATGGCGCGGCAGCCGTCGGTGGAGAGTTCTCTCGCGGCATGATGACCGAATGGGATCTGTTCAAACATCTCTCACGCCCGCGGATCGATCTGACGCGCCGGCCGCTGCCGGGGATCTTAACGTACGAGACGTTCAGCGAGACTCGCACGCAGGCGTTTCGAACGTCGGTGACTGAGAAGTTCTCGGTCCTCCAGTCTCAGAAGGCGGCAGCGTAAATGGCGAGCACAGCGCAGGATCTTGTCGCGGCGTACGTGCAGCGGCTTCGTGAGAGCTCGCTCGATGCAGATGACAGCATCCTGGCGTTGGTGCTGGAGGATCTACATCGTCCCGAGCTTCGTGCGTTGACGTTGCTCGTAGAGGGTCCTCTCGTCGAAGCGTACGACGCAATGCTGGAGAGCGGCGCGAAGCTCATGTTGGAGCTGATGAATCACGGGATTGATCTCGCGTCGATCATCACAGAGACAGCCTTCCCCGATTCGACCACGCGTTGGTATCTCCGGGACGTGCAGCAACTCTGCAGCGGCCAAATCCGTAACGCGGTCACGCTTCGCACCATGCTGGATGAGCGCTCTCGTCGGATCTCGGAGAGCAAAGCGTCGTGACGAAGACGTGGATCGTGCAGTCGATGATGGATCCGCCCATGCCGGAGAAGATCTGCTGTGACTCGATCTTCGACGCTGCTCGCGCGTGGGCAGAGCGCATGTTCCGTCAAGGACTCCTCGTACGAAGCGAGACGTCCGTGCTCGTTCGCTGTGCCGACGATCCGCTGGTCAAGCGGCCGACACCAGCGGCATTCAACGATCGGGGTCACGCACATGCCCGAGGCATGGGCATCAAAGGACTCGGCATGAGTGCGACGACGTACCAGATGAAGATCAAGCTCGCGAACATGCCGGCGTTCCGTGCGAGCTTGGAAGGTATCGTCTACGAGAAAGTCAGCGAGGAGCCACACCGTGGCTAGTCGCTCCACGCCTCCACGTTGTACGTGCGGCATGACCTATGACGAGTTCCGTCTCGGCATGTCGTTCGCGGACGTACGCCGCATGCTGTGGGATCAGGAAGATCGTAACCGCCCAGGATGGTGGCGCCAGAAGCGCCGGAACAGCGTGCTCGGGTTCGCTCGCGAGTTGAAACTGCACGCATGGGACATGCTGCACGGCTACTGCACGTCGGAGGTTGCCGCGTGATGCACTATTTGACCGTTCCTGCAGAGCAGCCGGCTTGCGCTCAGAAGTCGTCGATGGAGCTGATTACCTCGATGACGCAGACGATCTACGCCATCATTGACTGCCCGGAGTGCTTGGATCGTGCGATCGCTGAAGCCGAGGCACGTCTTGTGGCGCTTCGAGCGCGGCGCTCAGAGCTGGTCGGCACAGAGGTTGATCCGTGGTGACCAAGCAGAAACGAACCTTGAAACCGAAGACCAAGCGCACGTTACGCGCCCTTGAAGATCGTCGTGTCGTGATTGAAGGCTTCGGCGGCAAGGCGCCAACGTTCGTCGCGATCGTCGGCGGAACGACTCCCCCGACGGGGGCGTGGCTTCAACGTGGGGAGTTGCAGCGATTCGTCGAGGCAGCCAAAAGGATTCTCAAGTGACCGAGTGTGTCCATTGCTCGCTGCCGATCATCGGCGGCGGACATGAATGCCCCGCGTGCCGCGAGAGCGTCGCTTCGCAGTCTCGTGATGCTGCGTTCGGACAACGTATGTTGATCCTACTTGTCGGGGTTCAGCTTGTCGGGATGGTGGTAGGACTCGTCTTGCTTACGTGGAGAGGTTGTTCGTGACCACGCTCGCCGAAGTAACAGCTCTCGTCTCTGCCCACGTCAATCAGGACCACGTGCGCTTCCGTGCGCTCACGCTTTCGATTGCTGCGAACGTAGCGGCACGCTCTGAGCACGGCGCGTCCCAGCTTCGGAAGCTCGTCGAGCGCGTGCAGCCTAGGGCGCTCATTCCGCTCGTGGGGGCAGACGGCGTGCTCTCCATGCCGCCGGACACCGCTTCTCTTGACGAGATGGTGGTCTCCAGCGAAGTCAGGCATCGGCTCGATCGCGCGGTACTCGAGTACAAGCAACGCGACGTGCTCAGCGTTCATGGCTTGTATCCAGCGCGGAAGCTGCTCTTCGTGGGACCTCCAGGGACCGGAAAAACGATGGCCGCTCGCTCGCTCGCGAAAGCGCTTGAGTTGCCGCTCATTCGCGTCGAGTTGCATGCCGTGATCGCCTCTCATTTGGGTGAGACCGCTGCCAAGCTCGCGAAGGTATTCGAGCACGTTCGCATGATGCCCGGCGTGTACCTCTTCGACGAGTTCGACGCGCTTGGTGCCGATCGAAGTGCCAGCGATGGCTCCTCGGCCGCTGCAGAGATGCGTCGAGCAGTTAACTCGCTCCTTCAGTTCATCGAGGATGATCGTTCGGATAGCTTGATCGTGGCGGCGACCAACCTCGGGCACACGCTCGATACCGCGCTCTTCCGACGCTTTGACGAAGTGATCACGTTCGCGATCCCGTCCCGTAGCGAGTTGGTGTTGCTTCTCCAGCAGATGCTCACGGACATCGATCCAGATTCGTTGGATCTTGATGCGATCTACCTGGTGGCGCTGAAAGCAAAGCTCGGGCACGCAGACATCTGCGCAGGACTGTCGCGTGTGTTGAAAGATCACGTACTGGATGATGTGACGATCGACACCCCACGAATCATTTCCGCGCTGCAGCTCCGCGCTCGTCTTGTAGGTCCATCATGAGCACGCTCGACGTGGTGGCAGAGATTCTACGGGAGGTCGCGCCGCGCGCGATCAAGTCCCGTGAGATCGCACGTCTCGCAGGAGATAGGCTCCCTACGCAATCTCGGACGCCTGAGACGGTGGTCTCTCGCGACCTCGCAATCGATGTGAAGCGCCATGGTGCGACGTCTCGCTTCCTCCGTGCAGATCGCGGCGCCTTCCTCCTCAAGGAAGCGTTGCCGCACGCTTTTTATAACGACGTCGAGCCGTATGTCGCGCAGTGGACGCGTAACCTGATTGCTGCGGGAGAGATCGCGGCAGGAGTTGTCGATGAACGATCCATCCGGAATCTCAGACCCGCCGACGTTGCCAGCTATCGACAGTGTCATTTCTTCAGTGGAGTTGGAGTCTGGTCTCGAGCCCTGCGCGACGCCGGATGGCCAGACGATGCCAACGTGTGGAGTGGGAGTTGTCCATGTTTCCCAGCAGGCACTCTTGTTCTGACACAACGTGGGAACATTCCTATCGAGGACGTTCAGGTAGGTGATGTCGTACTTACCCATCGCGCGCGATGGCGTCGCGTGCAGGCGACAGGCTCAGAGATTAGCGATTGTGTGCAATTGAAAGGGCAGGGCCATTGGGGAATGGTCTGCACGCCAGGGCATCCATTTCTTTCTGGAGATGAGGAGTGGACAGCTGCCGATCAGATGCAAGGAAAGCGCTGGTCTACAGTTGCTCAAGTCCCAAGCTTTATGGAAATTCCGCCTTTGGAGACTAATCGCGGAACCTTCTATGACACCTATTCCAAAGGTTTTAGAGCCAAAGGTGAGAAGGCCGGAAAACTGGTTTATCTCGGCCTTTATCGAACGAAAGCTGAAGCGCAGGCTGCACGCGACGCCGCTGTTCGCGACGGCAGGGTCGACGTTCGTGGAGCTGATGCAGTTGATACAGCTTCCATCGCTTTCGCACGTTTCCTTGGTTATTGGGTTGGTGACGGCTGGACATCGCGGGGATCTGTTTTTATTTGCGGAGCCAAGGAAGATCGCGACTTTCTTGAGGCACTCATGGAAAGTGCAAGACTATCAAGCAGTCTCAGCATTGAACGTACGAGTTCAAGAGCGAGGTGCGGGTCGAAAGCACTCGTGGCATGGCTCAATCTGCATTTCGGCCAAGGGGCGGCACACAAACGCATTCCGGCTTGGCTGCATGGTGCAAGCGCTGAATATCGCCAAGCCTTCTTGAGTGGCTATTTAATGGCGGATGGCAGTCGAGAGCTAAACAGCCGTTCCAAATCGCCAATCTTAACCTTCGGAACAGTGTCCCGAGCGCTTGCCGTAGGAACACGGATCTTGCTTAACCAGGCAGGTATATCCGCGTCCATTTGTCTTTTTACTAAGCGCGGTAAGGGGATTATTGAGGGCCGCGTTGTTAATCAGCAGCCCTTTTTCAAGGTTACAGCCTATGACAAAGCTAGATCCTTTAGTTTCTGTGAATTCCACGGTCGAGGACTCGTTAGAACCGTCACTCCAGCTGGAAAATCGTGTGTCTACAATCTCGCGGTCGAAGAAGATGAGAGCTACTGCGCCGATGGAATCGTCGTCCACAACTGTACTCCGTTCTCGGCGGCAGGGCGAAAGCGCGGATTCTCTGACGAGCAGCACCTCTGGCCCGAGTGGTTCCGACTCATCAAAGCCTGTCGACCTTCTTGGATTTTTGGCGAGCAAGTATCAAGCAAGGACGGGCTCGCTTGGATCGACGCTGTTCGAATTGACTTGGAAGGTGCGGACTACACCCTCCGGGTGCTCGATCTCCCAGCTGCGAGCGTCGGGGCGCCGCACCGGCGTCAGCGCCTCTACTTCGTGGCCTACGCCCGTGAGAGAAGACTCGAAATCCTCCGCACGTCATGGCTACATGATCGCCGGCAATCCGGGGACGACGCTGCTCGACGCTGCTCGACTGACGTCGCCAGCTCCGTATCCGACGCCGAACGCATCGTGCGGGACACGGGGAGGGAGTGCGGACCATATGGATGGGAGGCGGTCGAATCTGATCGATACGGTGAAGTTGATGGAGCCAGGACCTGTGGGACCCTCGGGATGGGCGACGCCGGCTTCGCAGGAAGCGGGTGGGACAGCCGAGCGGTTCCTGGAGCGCAAGCGGCTCGCGAAGGAGAACGGATCCCAACTGGGAGTTTCACTAACGAGTCTCTCTCTGCAAGCGCAGATGACGGAAGCGTTGCCGTCAACGGATCCTTCGAGGATGAATTCCCCGAGGATGGAGGCGAAGCCAGGGAACTGGTACGAGGAGCAGCTGACGCTGCCGGCGCTTTCTGGAAGCCCGGAGAACGGATCCGATTCCGAGATGATCCCAGCTGGGGAGGAGCTGTTGGAGGATTCTGGGTCGCTGGAGTTGAGTGGATCTACTGCCGGCCGGAGCCGGGACACGAAGACGGGCGCTGGCGGCCAGCTCAATCCGAAGTTGAGCCGTTGGCTTATGGGCCTTCCGTCGACATGGGACGCACACGCGCCAAAAGATTGAGAGGCTTTGGCAACGCCATCGTGTTGCCGCTGGCGACCGAGTTTGTGGCGTCGGTACTAGACGTGCTCGCAGATGCAATCGATCTTGAAGAAGTCAAGAGCACTCCGGAATCCACGGTGGCCGAGATCACTTCGGATCCGGAAGCCGTGAACGTAGATCCTGTCGCCATTCCGATCGTGCGAGAGTCAGCCGATCTCGATGCTGCGGAGCACGTCGCGTGAAGCGTGAAAGCGGGATGTGGAAGAAGCTCCGTCCGGTGCTTCTGGCAGCCAAGCTTGATCCGGTGCGCGTCGAGAACCCGATCCATCCGGGGACGCCGGATGTAAACCTTGCAGACGGCCGGTGGATCGAGCTGAAGTGCATCCCGTCGTGGCCCGTCCGCGCTGCCTCGATCGTTCGGATCGATCACTTCACGGCTCAGCAACGTGTCTGGCTCTTTCGTCGCTGGAAGTACGCTCCAGGCTCGACGATGTTGCTTTTGAACGTGGAGGCTGCTCGGCAGTGGCTCCTATTCGACGGCGATATTGCTGCGAAGGTCGTGGCGCGTGCAGTAACAGCGGTGCACTACCAACAGGCTTGTGCAGTCCTCGGCGATCGTGATCTTCTAACGTTTCCTCAGGTTATTGAGGAGACGCGCAAGCGGCGCACGGAAGGGACGCGCGTGTGACCATCGATCGCGTCCAGCTCTCGTCCCTCAAGGACAAGCATGACTCGAGGCCCCGGCGCCAGACGGTGTCGTGGAGCAAGTTTGTCGAGGCTTTTGCGAAGCCGCGTCGAACGGTATGCCTCGTCGGGAACTGCAAGCATAATGAGTGCTCGCACAAGAACGGCCGCGCGTGGACACCCGCGATCTATCCACCAGAGGCCCCACGGCAGAAGCAGCATGTCGATGAGGTTTGGCTACTTCCGATCGACATCGATCACAAGACAGATGAAGAGCTCACACCAGCTCTTGGAAATTTGGCTGGTTACCAGCGGCTGATTCACGCGAGTCATAGCGATCGTCCCGCGGGCTGTAACGTCTGCACCTGCGGCAGTGAACCTGGGGCCCTTCACGGTCCGCACTGTCCTTCCCGCGTAGATCGGTGTGTTCGGGTCATCCTCGCGCTGTCCAGACCCGTCAAGAAAAATGAATGGCCGCGGTTCTGGCCCGCCGCGATGGCGTATCTCAAGCAGCCAGCGGATCCATCGACTTGCGACGCGAGTCGGCTCTATTTCATGCCGAGTCGGCCCAAGGATGCCGACTCGTATTTCTTCGAGGTGCATGACGGCATTCCCCTCGACGTCGATGCCATTCTTGCGATCGCTCCACCGGAAGCGCCGTCGGTCGGCGAGACGCTTCATGTCGACTCGAGCGGCGCCGTGGAACCGGGTCAGCGCCACGCGATGCTCAAGAGCCTCGCAGGCTCGATGCGGTTCCGCGGCTGTGGTTACGAGACGATCGAGTCCGCACTGCTCGCGGCGAACAAGCAGCAGTGCAACCCGCCGAAGTCGGATGCAGAAGTTCGCGCGATCGCGCGGTGGGCAGCCGCACAGCCGATCACGACGTTGGGTCCTCGTGAGAACAACGGCGGCGGCAACAGCGGGAACAACGGTAACGGCGGCGGTGGTGGAGGTGGAGGCGGCGGCAATGGTAGTGGGGACGAGCCTGATTTCCTCCTCGATAAACACGGGCGGCCGTTCAACAATCAATGGAACATTGAAGTTGCGATCCGCAAACTCAATGTCCTTCTTCGCTACGATGAATTCTCCGGCGACGAAATTATCGAAGGGTTGTCCGGCTATGGTCCTCGTTTCGATGATCCTGCCACGGTCAATCTTCGTCTGAAGATCGATTCGAGTTACCACTTCCTTCCCAACAAGGAACTCTTCCGCGACGTTACGGCGAACGTGGCCCGTAACAATCGTTTCCATCCCGTACGTGATTACCTGAGCACGCTCGCATGGGATCAGGAGCCTCGGATCGAGCGGTGGCTGATCGACTACGCTGGTGCCCCAGACACGCCGTACGTACGGGCAGTCTCGCGGATCGTCCTTGTGGCCGCATGTCGTCGGATTCGAAATCCGGGCGCGAAGTACGATGAGATGTTGATTCTTGAATCGGCCCAGGGCACTGATAAATCGAGTGGTCTCCGTGCACTCTCCGCGAACGAAGACTGGTTTACGGATGACCTTCCGCTCGGAACAGACACGCGTCGATTCATGGAATCGACGGCAGGTAAATGGATCGTCGAGGCCGGCGAGTTGAAGGGCATGGGAAAGTCCGACGTCGCTGCTCTCAAAGCGTGCCTTTCGCGACAACGTGACGAGGCACGTATGGCATACGGTCACAAGAATACCCGCGTCGCACGGCAGTTCGTGATCATCGGAACCACGAACGAAACCGAAGGCTATCTTCGCGATGCGACGGGAAATCGGCGGTTTTGGCCGGTACGTATCACCCGCTTCAACCTCGAGAAGCTTCGAGCGGACCGGGATCAGCTTTGGGCTGAAGCGGCCGAGGCGGAGGCGCTGGGCGAGTCGATTCGTTTGAACCCCGAGCTTTACGCAGCAGCGGCAGCCGAGCAAGAGGCACGTCTTGCCGGTGATGATCCCCTCGTCGATGTTCTGCACCGTGCCCTCGGTACTCGAACCGGCAAGCTTCGTGTGTCCGACGCGTATCTCATCTGCGGGATCGAGGCGGGCAAGGCGAACCAAGATCAAATCGCCCGCTTCGGCAAGGCGATTCGCGAGCTGGGATGGGAGCGGCAACGTCGTCGCTTCGAAGGCCAACTCCAGTACGCCTATGTGAAGGGCACCGCAGATCAGCGTGAGGTCGAGCTCCTGGTCGAGTACGACCCGCACATGCGCCAAGTCAAGATCGAGATCGACAAGCAACCCGAAGCTCCGGCGACGAACTAGGAAAATAAAACAATGGCGAAGCAACCCAGGAGTCGATATTCCATTAGCGTGTCGGGACCGTTCTATGCACGCCTCCGAGAGGCCGTGCCGGACACCGTGACGGGATTCGTCGAGGCGGCTGTCGTGACCGCGCTCGATGATCCAGAGATTCGTGCCCGGCTCGTCCACCAGTGCCGTTACGAGGAGGGGGCACCGCTGTGTCCACACTCGAGGTGAACGCGCTCGTCGTCGTGGTAAGCGGCGGTCTTGTGCTGCTCTTGGGTGTCGAGGTGGTTCGATGGATGTTCCGGCCAGCGGCGCGGAGGCTGCGGACGATTCGGAAGATTGGACGGCGGTCGTGACAAACGCTCCTCTGCCGCCACCTGCACAACAGCGTTGGCGCGTGATCATCGGAACGAGCGGGTCGCTGGACTTCTTGAACGATGCAACGAGTACCCGTCGCTTTTGGCCTGGATACCTGCCTAGGCCGCTGCGCGGCACTCGCGAGGAGATCCGATAGAATGCCGTCGTTCATGATGGAGATTGACGCTGCTCGTCCACCTCCGCTTGAGCAACTTGCGGCGGACTACATGCTTCTGCAACGGCCTTTGCAGCCATCCCTCGAGTTCTGTCGTTGCGCCGCAGGTGTCCCTGAAAATGACGCCGCGGTCGCCAAGCGGCTCTGTGTCTCGGTGGTGATGATTCGTGGATGGCGCGACGTGGGCCGCCGCGCTTCAACCTGGAGTTCTCGATGAGCAGCCGAAAAGACGTGAAGATCACCAACCGCACTCCCGCCGCAGCCGATGCCACGATGCGCTCTTCGGAGCGCCAACGCACGACGTCGCCCCGCACCCGAGGGCCGTCCGATCTGCGTCCGATGCTCGGCACTCCGAATACAGGTGCTACGCCGCGTAGGAAGCGCAGCAAGCGATGACGTCCGAAGAGTCTCTTAGACGTGCCGCTGATCTGTTCTACGAGATCGGCGGATCGGTATCAGCGGCGAAACTTCTCGAGAATCCGCGCAACGTGGATCATGTGGTCATGGGACCCAAACTTCGAGAAGGTTTGCGAACCCCCGAACAACTTCAACAGATCGCCGCGAATGGCTTCGAGCTATGCGTGCGCGCGCTTCAAGCGCTTGGCACCACGGATGTGATGATCCATGAGTGCGGCAAGCGTGATCTCGAACCTTGGGAACCCGACGATGGCCAGTAACTTCAAAGGAGGAGGCCTCTATCCGATCTTCCTGCACGCTCCTGCGATTGTTGCTCGCGGGATCACCGTGGCATGTCCGACGTGTCGCGAGCAGCCCGGGATTGCGTGCAAGATCGTCGACGGTAAGCCTGCCGTGCACGATGCACGAGAGTCCCTCGCCTACCACGGGAAGAAGATCTGGACGTGACCCGTCACGATTGTCAGCATGAGTGCCTGACAGTGCTCTCACGATCGACGGATGGCGATCCACCCCATCCCATCGTGACTTGCCCACACTGCGGGACGCGCTGGATCGGACACCTCGAGCAACCGCGTGAAGTTCCCACGAACGAGAAACCGTTGTTCTCGGACGCGGCTCGTGACGCTCTGCTGTCGGGACAAGATCGCCGCGCTCTTCGGCTGATTCTCATGGAACTGGATTTGGTTCCGGCCGTCATGCGTCCGAACGTCTGTTTGCCTGTCACGGTGGATGCTTACATCGATCCTGGACAGACGGCCCAGATCGCAGCACGCCCGCAAGTAGGGAAGTTCCGTGGCACGCACCTCTTGATACATCCGCAAGAGGCCGCTCGATTCGTCATCGAGGATCTGTTGGTAAGGAATCGTTCTCAGCTTCCAACCGCCGGATCGATTCCTGCCCTTCAGTACGCGTGTAATTTGAGCGGTGAGATCGTGATGTCCCCGGGCGAGCGATCTTCCGGCGCTTCGTTCTCCGTGAACACTGAACGGCATCATGTGGATCTTTCGCCGTTTGCCTGGGATATGGAGCCTGTCTCGGAAGGTTCTCCGATCATGCTTTTGGTGACGAATCGCTCAGAAGAAACATCCCAGTTTCATGCTTGGATCCTTGGCCGACAAACACGCTGGATCCGGAAAATCGACGGCTTGGAAGTCGAGCCATCACTGACCCCCGAGGAACTGCGCATCGAGCGGATCCTCGCAGCCCGAGATTACGGTTCTGACGAGGAGGCTCCATGAAGCGGTTCTTTTGTGGCAACGTAGGCGGTGCTCGATACTACGTGGTTGCCGAGGATCTTTCCCAAGCGAAACAGACACTACACCGCGAAGTCGGATTCGACGAAGGGGATGTCTTTACGTGGAGTGAGATGCGCGAGGAGGCCGCACAGCGATTTCCTGTGTGGCTTGGCGATGCCGGCACGCCTCCGCGCGTGATGCTCGCGACGTGCGAGCTTGGTGACTGGTTCTCGACGGAGTATTGATCAAGATGAGCGATCCGTTCCCTCAAGAGGAGGGATCTCAACGTATCGACTGCTTCTGCACAGATTGAGTATAGTCTGCCGATGTCCAAAGCACCTGCCGAGAAGCGTCCGAGGTCCCCTGCCGAGAAGCGTCCGAGGTCCCTTGCGATCGATGGTTCCCACCCCAGCATCGACCCCTACAAGAAGCTCTTGTGCCGTGTCGCCGGCAATGTCGTCGTGGGCCTGCTCGGCTCTCCATCACCGGCCTTGAAGTCGGGTGATGACTACGCAGCGGTAGCGCTCGACCTCGCACGGGATATCTTGCGCGGCGCGGGCGTGACTGATCCTGATGTCGCGGGATCTGCCGAAGAGTAGCGGAAGATCCCTGCCCTTGCGTCAGAGCCTGTTCGACGGGAACGTACAGGCTCGTGCTCCTTCGCGCATGAAGCTGTCTGATTTGAATCGTCGCGAGTTCTGTAGCCTTCATGGCTGGGTGGGACGCCGCGCCTTCCAAGAAGGTCGTCACGATCTTTGTGAAGGTCCCTGCGAGGATGACCTCGATGAGGCAGGCGCAGTGGATGGTGACGAGGAAGACGATGACGACGACGATGCGAAGCCACAACGGCGCAGTCGTGCCTCCTTGCGCCTCGCTGGCGTCCCTCCGAAGAAGACCCTTGCGGTCCGTCGGATCACGCAGCTCGAGTTAGCGGCGGGACGTGCGGCGCTCGCCGCGATCGGCGCTGATGGTCCATACGAACGGCCCAAATGTCGCTCCGAGTGCGCCGAGATTCCTCGACCGTGCCCGTACGTGGCCTGCAAGTATTCGCTCTATCTCGACGTCAGCGAGACCGGCTCGATCATCCTGAACTTTCCGCATCTCGAGCCGTGGGAGATGCCTGCCGAGAGTAGTTGCGCCCTCGATTTGGCCGAGCGCGGGGCGATGACGCTGGAAGAGATTGCAGTCGTCACGAACCTGACGCGCGAGCGTATCCGGCAGATCGAGCTGAAGGCCCTCGCCCGTCGCGCGCGGCCGGCAGCTCTTGAGCTGGGGCTCGGTCCCGAGGATGCTGCCGCGCTTGGTCTGCGTCATCAGGTCGGCCCAGGCGCAGACTTGGAAGAGTCTGGGATCGAGGGTGCAGTGCCGAGTGATGTGGCCACGCTCCTGGCTGGCGGAAGCGGTGGCGATGATGAGCCTTAGACGCTGACCTCTTCGACGAGCAGCGTGGCGTGCTCCGAATTGATCTCGGACAACGCGTTGATGGTTCCGGTTCCACCCGTCGTGATCGCTTCGATGTCGACCACATGCGCACCGGCCGCCAGCCCGGTGACCTTCGCGACGATCGCGGCGGAAGCGATCGCGTTACCACCTGTGCCGGTGGGACGATTGTAAGACGCTCCCTTGATCACGACACCGTCGACGCGGAGACGGAACGAGCTCCCCGCGCTATCCGAGTTGTTGTTACCGGACACCGTGAAGTGGATGAGTAGTGAAGTTCCTGGACTGGTGACGATGTTGACGGGATTGAGCCCGGCGATCGCGGCGAAAGCGCCACTAGTGTACGAGGAGTCGATCGCGAGATCGGAAACCAGGGTCTGAAGCAGCCCGACGCCTGGGGCCCCGGTCGCACCCGTTGGACCCGTAGCTCCAGTAACTCCCGTGGCGCCTGTCGGGCCGGTTGCACCTTGCACTCCTTGGGCACCCTGCGGGCCTGTAGGCCCGGTTGCACCCGTCGAGCCTGTAGAACCTGTCGAGCCTGTGGGCCCTGCAGAGGGTCCTGTGGCGCCTGTGGGTCCTGTATCGCCATCATGACCACGGTGACCGCGGTGCCCTCTTGCTCCGCGTGGACCTTCTTGTTCAGGGCAATCGTCAAAGATCTTGATTTCAGCCATGGCTGCCTCGAGCCTACTCCATCGAGAAGATTGGCGCGATTTACGGACCGAGACGCCGTGTGGCGGACCATGGGGGCGGCAGCCGGAACGTAGTTTCCTGCGGTGGTCGAGCTGCGGAGCGATCCGTGAGTGGTCGTACTTCGACGATCTGTCCGCTGCCACGGAAGATACCCCCTCGCGGAGAGGCAACACGAGGTAGTGGCGGTGGAGGTAGCAAGGGTTCGTCGTCCAGCCGTCGTTCTCGCCGCGGTGGCTGCTGCGTCATCGCATCTACTCCGAGAGCGATCGCCGCTGCAGTGATCGCGCGCGTGCGATCTTCAAGCGGCAACTCGCAGAGCGCGTCGCAGATGACACTCACGACGGTTTGTAACGGTGTTTTCTCTGCTCCCATGTTGAGAGGGTACCTCTAGCGGCACCGAAGCGCGGCGAGCGTTGCTTCCAGCTTTGCAAGCTTCACGGCATGCTCTGCAGCATCCTTGGCGAGTAACTCCGCCCGTTTTTCCGCAGAAACGAAGGTGTTCTCTCGAGGTCTCCATCCACTTTCTTTCTCGATGTCCTTCACAAGGAGATCAGCCACGATCTCGCATCCCGTGGGCGTTAGCTTCGCGGAGGGCCCTGTCACTTCGATGACCCCGGCTTGTACTGCGCGCTTCAAATGTGGAGCGTCAACCGCAGGCACCCGGCTTGAGAATGTGGGGCCGCCGTGCTGGAGGACCATTGCTTTGAGGGCGAAGAGATTGGTGTCCGTCAAGAATGTGGGCTTGTGTGCTGCGGCGGCTTGCGCTGCCCGGAGTCCGTCAGAGGCGGCTGTAAGCTGGAGCTGGAGGGCCTTTCGGGTCTCCAGGTCTCCGGTCTTCCGCGCTTCGCTTTGAATGTTCGCAATCCGCTTCTTCCAATCCGTTACCGTGGCCTGCGGATGGGGCGTTCCAGCCGCGAGTGCCGCGGTGACTTCTTCTTGGAGTTGCTTGGGCCGACGAGTCATACGTAGCCCGACTCTATCAGTTTCCGCGACGTCGCAAGATTGCGGTCTCGGCAGCCCCGAGGACACGGAGTCTGCTTCGTCGGCTCTTCGCTTTGGCTTTGTGCGCCTTTGCCCAGTGGAAGCACCAGACGCCAACCGTATGCTCACGCTCGCGCTCGCTATGCTCTCGGAGGATGCGTGCCGCGTCGAGATGATCTCCACGGGTCCAACCGGAGAGCGATCGCACATCTGGATCGCCGTCGGTCGGCACACGTACCTCGATGCCGGTACGCGTGTAGCCGAGGATCATGGACTTCTTGCTGCTCATGAGATCGATCCTGCCAAGGCTACGTTAGTCGTGACTTCTTTGGTAGAACGCTAGGCTCGATCGGAACGACGTTAGCCCAGGTGCCGGTGATCGGTGACGGCACGCTGTCGGGCGTGACTTCAGGATCCAACTCGGTCACGAACTTGAATTTTCCTTTGGGCTCAATCCATGCCGCGCGCGGAGTCTTGTCTTCGTTCGCCCAGCGCACGATATCTGCGGCCAATCGTTCGAGCATCGTCGGCGCGTAGCCATACCCATCAAGACGAAGTGCAAGCACGTGGACATCTTCGGGTCCGAGCCGCACCGATAGATCGGATCCTCCGGGAAACGCCGCGAAGGCCATCCCCCATTGACGGTGATTACCCAGCGCGTACCAAGCTTCGTCTTCTCGGTGCAGGTAACAGGTTAGTTCATTCGCTGTCAGCATTCTTGTTGTCTACCGCTCTGGCAATCGTGATGGCACACTCATCACAGGACCTCTAGCGGATCATCGCCGCAGTGCATGCCGCAGAGTTGACACTCTGCGACACCGCGAAACAGTTTCTGCGTACACCTTCGCCTGATCTCGACCTTTTCTATGCAGGTCATGACTAGTTCCCACCTTGAAGTGTAATCGTCCAATCGCTTTGCCGAAGTGGACAATCCTCTGGGACCGCGTGTTTGTCCTTGACCACCCGACGATCTCGTCCCGTCAAGATCCGCTGCGCCTCAACATCACGATCGGGGCCTGGAGGAAGGCCTATTTTCAGATCGTTCGTCGGAAAGACGGCGCCGTTTGGCAAGAGGTTGCAGAGGCCGTACTCCGAGTCTGCGAGGAGCGCTGCGGTGAAGACCCCGCCGATACGCTTGATCGGACTGTCTTCGAAAAAAGGACAGAGGGAGCAGCGCGTGACGACATGCAGTTTGATCATCTCGTTAGAACTCTTCGTCAGAACAGGATGGTTACTCGACAGTCATCGTGAATAATTCCTTTGACTGTATTGTACAGATCTGAACCGTCAGGGACATGACTGTTCTCGATCTTTCGAAGACGCCGCTCTAGTGCCTTGACGATGGGCGCCGTCGTGCGCGAGTAGTCCTCACTGATTTTCTCGTGCTCTTGCTCGGTCAGCTCTGGGTAGTCCGGCGCTGATTCTTCGATGTCCTCAAGTGCTTTTTCTGCAACGTCCGCCTCGTGTCTGACTGCTGTAGACAAGGCGTCGCATGCCTTTTTGAGGTTCGCTGCCGCTGCAACAACGTTTCGCTTTGCAACTTCGACAGCTTCTACGAGCTCTGGGCTGAATGTGCTACCGCGCTTCGCCATGGCTAACGTTACTACGTGGAGGTGATCTACCGCGGTCTTACAAGGACGTTTGATAGCTGACGATCACAATGCCGCTGCTTCCGTGGCCGCCTAGCATGAAGGCACCGCCACCACCGCCACCGCTGCCCGTACTCGGAACTCCGTCCTTTCCGCGATCGTTCAGGCCGCCAGCTCCACCGCCACCCATACCACCCATACCTGTTTTCAGGTTGTGGTTGCCAAGATCTTGAACTCCGCCGCCACCTCCACCGGCATAGACGACGGATTCACCGGAGATGCTGAAGTCTTTTCCAGACCCTCCATTCCCTTCTCCACTCATATAGCCGCCTGCCCCATACCCAAGAGATCCACCACCACCCGCTCCTGCGAATACCTCACTGCCGGAGTTATATCCAGTACCTCCTCCATCCATGCCTTGGTCGACGGTGCCTTTTCCGCCGAGGCCGTCGTTGGTGTCGTGACTGGCCCCCCCTCCGCAACCTCCGTTGACCATCGCGCTCGGCCTCCCGCCACCTCCGCCGATGGCGGTGATGTTTCCGAAAGTGGAATTTTCGCCTGCGCGCGCAGGCAGCCCGCCGTCGCCTACGACCACGCTATAGCTTGATTGGTTGTTTGCGTAGCTGCTTATGTGTACGACACCGCCACCACCGCCGCCGCCACCGCCGCGACTAGATCCTCCGCCACCACCACCACCGACGATGAGCACTTCGAATGTCTGTGTAGCTGCAGGCGCTATGAAGTTGGTAGATCCGACAGCCGTGAAACTGTGAATCGTCCTGCCGTCGACATGGGTGATTGTTCCACCCATTCCATCGTTTGGCAACTGGCACGTGACCACTTCATTTGGGGAGTGGCAAAGTCCCTCCTCCCCGCACGTGAGCCCTTCGGGACATTCAGAATCCGTAGCACATCGCACCGTGCAGTCTTCGAAGCGTACGTCGTAGGTGCAGGCAGATAGTGCCGTGCTCCAAAGAAATAACAAGTGGATTGCTTTTGTCATGGTAGCCGCGCACGGCAGTGACCACACAGACCGTCCAGACCGTCGACGATCTCACCGCATGAACAGCGTGCCCATTCGCTGTGTGTCCAGCAACGTCCGTGTGTTTCACAAGCGTCTACTGGATCGCAGGGCGCAGGAGGATTTGATTTCTGGAGATCCTCTCGCAACTCCATCCACAGACATCCGAGCCAGTTTCGCCCGAGCCATCCACGATCGGTTTGTCGCGCTCCCCAAAACATGGCGGATCCCTTGTTCCAGCGACGGCTCACATCTTCGATTAGCCGCACGCTCTCGGTGGCCAGGAGCTGCTTCTTTAGCGTGGGGTGTTGTGTGATCTTGAGCCGGATCACACGACGCATGAGATCGAGATCCTCCGTCGATTGAGGCTTCACAGCCATCTCACTCTCGCGATGCTTGGCCACCATCTTGGCAGCCATCGGACTGCGTTCTGCTCGAATGAGATCGCGTGCCGGATGGCTCGGCGCAAAGCGCAAGGCTTGGAACAAGGCCTCGGCGGTGCTCCAGATCGCATCCTCCGCGCTGATCGGATGCGGGGACATGTTGCCCAGCCACCCGTAGGGTGCACGTACACTCGTGAAGCTGATCACGTGCTCGATGAGATGTGGATCGCTCACCAGCGTGCACTCCATGTCAGGCCCACGCTTCCGTTGTGCGATGTCACCGCGAAATGCTCTGCACGATCACCGAAGTAGTACAACGCTGCTCCGGCGAGTAGACCGATGCTGCCCATGGCATCGAGTCCGATCCCGATCGCGACATCCCGTCGACCTGCAGCATCCTGAGATCGTAGCGTCGACCAGTCGCAGCCGTTGCGGCATGCCACGGTCACTGCATCCCCAATCGCTCTCCCGTGATGCCCGAGGTAGAGCCCTGTCGCGATGAGCACGCTACCGGCGACGCCGGTGACAACACCTGCACGACGCAGCGCGCGACCTTCTTCAGGAAGTGCCGTTACTACATCGGGTGACGTCCGCGTGACCACGTGAATGGGCAATGGTGTAGGAGGTTCTGGTGGTGTCCCACAGCGTACTTCCAACTCCAAAGTGAGGTCTTTCGCCAGCCGTTGTTGGTCAGACGGCTGCGTGGCTGCGAGGAAGCGACGGTATGTGATGAGGGCCCCTTCACAATCGCCGGCAAGACGCTGGGCCTGCGCGATGTTGAAGAGGAGTCCGATCTCGCCTGAGAGTTGGAGAGACGTTCGCCATTTCGCGATCGCGGTCGCGTAGTCGTTGCGATCGTAGGCGGCTTGCCCCTCTAGGTAGAGGTGCTCCGCGTCAATGATTTCTTCGGCACGTGCCACATCTGCGAGTGCAAGAAGGGTGAGGAGCACGAGTGCGAGGATCACCCACGGTCTACGCCGCCGACGAGTTTCGTCTTCTTGAAGCTGTCGACGAAACTCAAGTAGCATGGCACCTTGCTCGGCTGTGATGCGGTTGGAGCGCACGAGATCGTGAACTTGGGAAATTGGCGTTCCGTGCATCATCGGAGGCTCCTCAGGGCGTCTTATGCGAAAAGGGGTTAACGATCTGATCGCGACCTTGCCGAACTTTCACCCTCGGTACGCTCGGTACGCTCGGTACGCTCGGTACGCTCGGTACGCTCGGTACGCTCGGTACGCTCGGCTTGGGTGTAGGCTTCGCGTTGGGGGCCGGAACGCTTTTGTGTGGAGGTAGCGGTGGCATCGCGTCGACCTGCACGGATGCGGCGACTGGAACGGTCGACACGGTTGGTACGACGAGGGGTACCGTAGGGGCACTCTTCTCGCTGCGGGTGCTCAGCCGCGTGCCTGCGAGGAAGCCGAGACTCGCGCCGATCGCTACGATCCCAAGCTTCCCCCAGGGGACCCGCTGCCGTCGCCGCATCGCACGAGGTCCGATCAACTCCGTGATCGCGCGTTGTGAAGGCGTGGATACCCGAAGGTTCGTGAGGACGGAACGGATCTGCGCCAGCGTGGGGCGATGATCGGGATCTTTGGCGAGCATCGCGAAGAGCACGAGATCAAGTTGTGGATGGATCTCTGGCCAGATCGATCGTGGCAAGGGCGGGTCGGCATGGAGATGCGCGGCGTAGAGCTCCGGCGCGGTGCGCGCATGGGTGAACGGCCCGACCCCGAGAAGCAGTTCATACGCGATGCAACCGAGCGCATAGATGTCGGTGCGATGATCGACACCCACACCTCGAGCTTGCTCCGGGGACATGTACATCGGCGTGCCGAGCGCGACACCACTCTGCGTGCGCTGCGCGCGGTAGTCGTCGTTGACGCGATCCGCAGCAAGTTTGGCGAGGCCGAAGTCGACGAGCTTCACGATCGGTGGCTCATCCGGCAAGTGTACAAGGAACGTGTTCTCCGGTTTGAGATCCCGATGGATGACGCCTTGGCCGTGCGCGGCTTCCAACCCACGCGCCATTTGATCGATCACACGCAGTGCCTCCAGCAGAGGAAGCCGCCCTCGTGTCATGCGCTCGAACAAACTTTCCCCTTTCAGGTACTCCATGACGAAAAAGGCGCGGCCGTCGCTCAGCTCGCCGATGTGATCGACCGCCACGATTGCAGGGTGCTGAACCTGGGCGAGGGTTCGTGCCTCCATCGCGAAGCGCTCGATCGCATCGGTGTCTTCGGAGAGTCGCTTGCGAATCACCTTGATCGCGACACGCTTGCCGAGTTTCACGTGGTGGGCCGCGTACACTTCGCCCATCGAGCCAGCGCCGAGGCGGGCATCGATCTCGTAAGTGTCCCCCACCATCGATCCGGGTGGTAGATCGCGGAAGTTGTCGTGGCGCACGATAGAGGTCGGAGGATCCGACGCTACGGTACCGCGGGACAGTGGAGCTTGGTCGTTGAATCTAGGCATCGGCATCAGCATCGAGAGGAGATCTCCCACCCTCACGCACCTACTCGAAAGAGAGGTACCGTTTGGACATGTTCGGAATGAAGAAACGTGTAGAGCGTGTGCGCCAGGCGTTGGTACAAGCCCTCAAGAAGAAGGGCTTCGAGATCATGAAGCCCTACGAGCGACTTCCGCCGGATCAAATTCCTAAGCACGATCTCGCCCGCGGGTTGGTCTTGTTCGATCTGGCCGAGATCCTCGAGAAGCTTTCGGTCGAGGAGCACCCGGACGACGAGAAGGAGTAGCGGCTCGTCGAGATTCACGCTTCTTTGCATCGGCGGCCATCACAGATAACCGTGTGCGCAGGAAGGCGAGCAGCATCATCGCGTTGTCATCGCCGAGCTTGGAAAGGAATGTCCCAAGCTCATCGAGGAACGTGCAGGACTTTTCCAATGCGTAGGCGTCCGAGCCCCGCGCCTTCTCGATCATCGCTTCGATGTTCCGGCTGCGCTGAGCCGGCCATTTGTGATCTAGCTCCGGCCATTTGCGATCTAGCTTTGTCATGCGTTGTTCTCGACTTCCCGTGAAGCTTCTCGCAGTCGTTGGCAGTATTCGTCCAGCTCGCGCTGTTCGATGACCGTTCCCGGGGGTTTGTTCTGGAAGAAGGTGCGAATCACGCGAAGAACGCGCTGCCGCCGCAATTCATCCAGCATGTTGTGCCTCTTTGATGAGCGCTGCGATCCGCGCGGGCGTTAGCGGAAAGCCGTAACCCTTCCTCGCGCCCCGCTCTAAGTCATCCCAGGTGATGCCGAGGATGTCGGTAATCTCGCGGCGTAGGATCAACGCGCGTCCGCAACGGATCTCTACCCAGCTTCCGTATTTCCAGGTGTACGTCACCCCATCGACGATGATCTTCCGCCCTCGTGACTTTCGTTCACTTGTGGTCAAGTGTCCTCCTCCTCAGACTTACAACCGCAGCTGATCGCTTGGGCTTCGCAGCAGGGGCATCGTTCGATGTCACAACCAGGAAGATGGAACTCGCCGACCTCGACATCACAGTCTGCACAGCGATGGTCGGTGCGAATCTCCTCGGTGGCGAGTCGGCTTTTGATCCGCTCTACGACTTCGTCCGTCGCTCTAGCGACGAGCCGCTCTTCGTAGGTCGCGTATGTGGAACTCCATCGGCAAAGTCATCGTACGTGCCCACAGTTTGAGCGTGAGCATGAGTGTTGGGATAGTGGTCCGCCACGAGGCGACCTCGAAACATGACTCATGAAGGCTCCGCGGCAGCGGTTACCGCAGCGACGTGCACAGCGTACTCGGTATCCGTGTCTTGGCTGGTGAACTTCACCCCGCAAGAGCATTTGACGATGCGCAAGGGCATTCCTTGAAGCATCGAAAAATATGCCCGGTGATCAGGATGCAGGACAGTATCGCTGTTCTTGGAGGTCTCTGCTTGAATGAAAGTGCAGAGCACATGAAGGACACGTGTGGCGCGAAGAGAGTCGAGGGTGAGCGTGCCGTACATCGTGCCCGTCGCGACACGAACGATGCCTTGTTTGTCGACGCGCCCCAGCACCGCACACCGTGTACAGACGCGCAGGTGCGGCGCGATCGCGACGGCCTCCGACGGCAACTCCGTCCGGGTCACTTCCCGCCAGGAATGGCCGCGGCGCGAGGGTGGGCATTGGCTGTGGGACATGGTTACTTCGTGTCCTCGATGTGAAGGAGTTGGAAGCGATCCGCTTTCATGGCGGCTCTCACGGCTTTGTGCCGAAGGATGAACCAGAAGAGACTGAGCTGTCCCTTGAACTCCTTGGTAGCGGTGTTGCTCGGATGCGGAGGAACTCGGACATCCTTGGCGTACATGAGCACGTACATCACACGGCTCCCTTGTAATCGAGGCTCCAAGTACGTTCGCCGGTGAACGGGTTGCAATGCTCGACCACCCGCAAGAGCTCCAGCGTGGGATCGTCGAACCAGTCACGAAGGAACGCTTCGATCAGGTGTCCTTTACAGCTCTGCGAGTTGAAGGGCTGCATGTAAGAGCTGCCTCCGCTGTGGTAGTGCTTGCGTGCGAGCCGCTCGTACTTCGCACGATCCCACTGGATGAGCCGATCGACATAGGTCGATCCGTTTCGCTTCGGGTTGGGGCTCGGCTGTCCCCAGATCGTGAACGGATCGTACGCGTATGGATGCGTTTGTTTGGTACGCCGCGGATGGTGACGGGGGAGGTCCACGTCACGGTTTGAGTCTTTCCGTTCACGCACGTCGTCGGCTGCGAACTTCCAGTAGAGCGGCGAGCTTTCGCGATCGAAGGTCATGGCGTGTGCAGCTCCTCTTCCGTCGCGGTTACCGGCGTCACCTTCGACGGGTGATAGGTCTTCAGCAGAATACCGTAGTGATCGAGCCGGACGACAGCGAGCGTGTCGCCCTGTTCATCGAGCAGCAAACCAACCAACACACCAAATTGTGGGAAGCCTGGGCGGTCCTCTGTCTTGACACGCATGACATTGGACTCGTCCGTCATAGCCATCCCCCTTTCCGTCGCCGTTCCGCTTGCTCGCGGTACGCCTTCGGCGGCTTGGTGTAGAGACGTTCCAAGCGATGTGCTTCCCATGTTTGTTCAGCGTTGCTGTTCCAGGAAACCACAGCAGTCCGTTTTTCAGGGTCCACAGAGATCACGTTGACCTTCCAGAGGCCCCATTCATGCATCGTGGTGTTGCCTAGCGGTTGACGGTGCACATCGAGCAACACCATGCCAGGAGTGATCTTTTCGAATTTGATCGCCATGTCTAGCGCATACCTTCCTGGCTCGTGGCCCATGCAATCGCACGGTCGGCTTCGGCACGCTTCCGATCGAGCGACTCGATCTCAAACCGTTTCACCGTCAGAAAGTGCCGGATCGCTTGCAGTGGTGTTTCGAAGAAGAGTCGCCCGTAGGCGTCGGGCTTGAACACCGTGCCGCCGCTACCAGGCAACGGCTTCTTGAGCTTGATCTGCTTGGGCGTCGCGTACTCAACGGGGATTGCCACCACCTTCCAGGTGTGTAGGCCTGGACCGACAGGATCGTCTTCTGCCACACGGTAGACGATGACCGTGAGCGTGTGGTTGGCTCTGAGAAGACTCACGGCGTGATCTCTCGCAGGCAGAAGCGTAGATAGACACCTGGATGAGGCGTGGCGCGGAACACAGCTTCGACCGAGTGAACATCTGTGTGCTTATGCAGGTAGAGCATCGTCTCGGCAGCGATGCATCCTTGTGGAGGCTCCAGCACGATCGCAGTGCCTTCGCAGAACCAACGCCAACGCACGGCGAACGCTTCCAGGATCGCGTGCACGCGTTCCTCGACGGTTTTCACGCGGCCACTTCCGCGAGATGTACACGGCCCGCCTCTGTGGCGCGGCGTCCCTTGCCGCCGCGCTGGATGAGCGCGGCCTGCAAAAGGAAGGGCTCGACCACATCCTCGATCGTGCTGCGATCCTCTCCCAGCTCGGCGCAGATCGCTTCGATTCCAACGGCCCGCAACGCGACGACAGTGAGATAGCGACGGTCCAATGGATCGAGGCCACGATGATCGATCCCGAGTTGCGCGAGCGCGGCCGCCGCGAGTGGGCCATTGATCGCACCATGCTTGCCAACTCGCTCACCGTGCCGCACCAGGGCACCCGTCACGACCGCGTTCATGGCCGCGTCTCGCACGCGCCGCAAGAGGCGATGCGCGATGCGCGGTGTCCCACGCGACGCCTGCGCGATCGTTGCGGCTCCTTCGAGATCGATCGTGACGCCGAGCTTCTGCGCGGAGCGCGTGATGATCGTGGTCATCTCCGGCAGCGTGTATGGCTTCAGCTGCCAGACGAATCCGAAGCGATCGAGCAGTGGCTTGGGGAGCTTCCCGGCATGCGTGGTCGCGGCGAGCAGCGTGAACTTCGGCAGTGGAATGCGGATGACCCGTTTGCCGGCCGGCATGTCGATCACGCGATCTTCCATGGCGAGGTAGAGCATCTCCGCGATCGAGCGATCGAGCGCGTGGATCTCATCGATGAAGAGAACATCCCCTTCACCGAGGGCGGTGAGCAGCGACGCGAGCGCTCCCTTGTGCTCGATCGCCGGGGCGCTCGTCACGTGAAGCCTTCCACCAAGCTCTGTCGCGATGACGCCGGCGAGCGATGTTTTTCCAAGGCCTGCAGGACCAGCGAACAATTGGTGATCGAGTTGCCAGCCTCCTCGCTTCGCCGCGGTCACCGATTGCCGCAGGTTCGCGATCACGTCGGTCTGGCCAATGTAATCGGCGAACCCTGTGGGGCGCAGTGCCGGATCCTCCGCGACGGAAGCGGTGTCGCTGACGAGATGAAGATGAGCGGGCATGTGAGCTACTGTTGCGATCCGCGTGCCTGCTTTCAGCACGTGTAACTTGTTGTCCTTCAATGGAGATACCTGTGCCGTACAGTGTCGGGTGAGGCTTCGTGAATCCGGGTAGCTGGATACCCAGTCAGATTCGCTTTGGCAGGTTTGCTTGAAGCCATGCCCCTGGAATGTTGGAGAGGTCGATGTTGCGGGGTCCAGGTTGTAACCAGTGCGCGTCATACCCCTTGACGATACGGCGACGCGGACACGCGCCGTGGCGGTCACGTACGATGACCGTATAGACGATTGGGGTGTCAATGAGGGTCTTGTGGTGTTTTTCGCGGCGCGGAAGCACCTGGATGACGATACCAATCCAGGGAGCCCGATAATTCGAGCGCACGATGTCACCGACCTTTAGCTGCCGACACCATTCATGCAAGGTCACGAGATACCACGGGCCGCGTTACGGAGTGCCGCCGCAATCCAACGCTCGATCGTGTCGCGATCCGCCGCCGTACAGGCGCGAGCGGCGCTCGCGGCAATCGGCTTCTTGTACCCCGCGCTGACGAGCGCGGAGACTACGAGATCCTCATCGGTGTCAGCCATGACAGGCACCTTCACCTTGGCCGGCTTTGACGTGGTCACCTTCGTCGCCGCAATCTTCGGCACCGCGATGCACCAGGGCGAGGCAACTCCACACTGCGGGCACGTTGCGATGCCTTCATGCTGCCCTGTAATGATTTCGAATTTACCGTGGGTGGGGCACTGATAGTCCTGAACGCGGAGCGCACCTCGCGTACTCCCGCGCGCCAGCAACGCGCCAGGGGCTTGTAGCGGCTTCGCCGATCGAGCGCCGCGAATCCGATCCGCCAATGCAGCAAGGAGAAACCCGCTCGCAAGGAGTACGGCACCCAAGAGCATGAAGAGCATCGATGAAATGCTAGAGGTCATTGCAGTCCGTTGCAACTGCTCGCGCCGTACCAGCTCGTAGCGACAACGCAGGCCGCTAACGTATGGATTTGCGGAGGCTGGGTATGTGGCTACCCGTGTCTCGGCGGGTACACTTGTCGCGCTTGCACGTCACCCAGTTTGTTGTGCTCGTACGTCACCCAATCCCGTAACTTCACGTAGACTCTAGGCATGTGGGCGACGCAGCTTTGTGTCACGAAGGGCGCGATGGGTCCGAATGGCGAGGTCAACACCCCCACCTTTCGGGCGGTAGTTCCGGAGTCGGCGGGGGACGCGATCACCCTCGACTTCCTCTTCCATGGTCGGTCGCAGGACACGCGAGGCTTGGCGTCGGGATCGGTACGGCAACAGATCGGGCTCAAGCTACAAGCTGCGGATGGCTGCAACCTGCTCTACCTGATGTGGCGTATGGACCTCAGTTATCTGGAAGGGTCTGTCAAGCTAAATCCTGGCGCGAGGCGCCACAGTGAATGCGGTCCCCGCGGGTACACGAAGATCGTACCGAGCCTCGTACATAGACTGTCGTTGCGACCCGGTAGCCGTCACCAACTTCGCGGACAGGTGCGCGGTGACGCGCTGCAAGGCTTCGTGGATGGAAAACTCGTGTGGCAGGGGACATTGCCCTACGTCTCGCAAACACTGGTAGGACTTGCCGGCATTCGATCAGACAACCTGGCCTATGAAATCGTTTCTGTGTGGGTGACTCCAGCAACGATGCCGATCGGCACCCCGCATTGTGCCGCAGACGGTGAAGACTAAGAGATCTTCAATCACTTGCTGACGTGTTGGATTCGTGGTGTGGTCAGTCGGTATGAACCCTCAGATTCAAGGCATCGTCAACGACTTCGTCCAGCAACTCTCCGCAGTGTGGCATCAGTCCGTGACGGAAGCTCTCGACGGGATGTCGATCAAGAGCAATGGCAAGGGGGGCAAACGCTCCTTCGGAAAGTTCCGACCCAAGGGTGAGAAGCGCGCGCCGGAAGAGATCGCCGCGCTCAAGGACAAGTTCACCGCGTTCGTGAAGTCGCATCCGGGACTCCGCATCGAGCAAATCAACAAGGAGCTCGGCACGTCGACCAAGGATCTGGCACTGCCGATTCGTCAGCTCATCAGTGACGGCGTGATCAAGGCGGTCGGCGCGAAGCGCAGCACTGTCTACAAGTCTCGCTGAGACGCGCTAACGCGTGCGAGCGCTGTGACGAGGCGCTCCTTGCACCGTTCCGCGATTTCCTCCGCGAGCGCGCGGTCGATCCGTGTTGGATCGAAGTCGGTGTGCAGGTTCAGGAGTTGGTGTAACTCGTGGCTCTTCGCCGCGCCACTGGACGAGAGATCTCCTTTGTCCCGAAAGTTTAGGACGTGCCCTGCGAGAAGTTTTCGAACGGCGGCCAGGGCCCGAGCTTCGATCTCTGCCGCGCAGCAGGCACGTGCCAGTTCATGCAGTGAATCGTTGATCATTTGACTTTCAGGATAGCTTCGAGGTCACGAAGAATCTCCTGTCGTTCGATCTCGGTAGGCCCCTGAAGCTCCAGAAGAGCGATCGTGGCGACCGCGGTCGCGAGTTGTCGTCGATCTTCCCATACGCGTGCATGCGACTCAAGGACAGCTTCGCCGCTGTCAGCGGCATCGCGTGTTCGAAAGAAGCGGCGGGCGGCTTGGAGCGCATCGACCGGAATCAGGCAGCCTTGTGGAACTTCTAGCAGCCTTCGCGCGAGCTGATGAAGCTCGTCGTCGAGCTGTTCGACCTGGCGACAAGCGTGGTTAAAAGCCAGCCGTGTTTCGCGGCGATCTGGTTTCGCTTGGGAGAGTTCTGCGGAGAGATCTTCACACCTCTGATCCACCTTCGCCCACGCGATCGCTTTCTGTCGCAACTGGTGGAGGAGTTGGATATGAGGAGAACGAGGATCCGTGGCCTCTGCGAGGTTCGGCGATCGCGCGGTTGCCGCCAGATGCCATCCGCGCGCGTTGGTGTAGTCGAGGTTCGTCTCGACTAGCTCTTGCAAGCGATCGTCTTCGATACGGAGATCTGGGCAGTCGGTCGTTAGACTTGCGCCAGTACCCCTGCAAACCGTACAGGTATTGGCATTGTCCAGTTGATGAGCCAGTGGCATCAGATCGTCACCTGCGTGAAAGAGACGTTGAGTTGCACGGCGTCGGTGAGATCATTTCGGAATGTCGCGCGAACCTCCATTGTAGGAGGCACCTTGATAGAGCGCTTGCCGATAGATCCCATGCCAGGATCCAGTTGCGGCCACGTCATGATCTTGGCGAGGCGATCGTAAAGTTTGGGATCTGTGAGATCCAAACGGTAAATGCGCCGCGCCCCCTCATGCGTGAGCGTAAAAGTAAGGGTCAAGGGCCCCAATTCGAGGTGCACGAGTGTAAGTGCCTCGACCTCAACACCCTGAAACTCGATGAAGGTCTGCGGTCGATAGCAGACCTCGACCTCACGTCCAGGAGCGACGACAGCGCCGACATGTTTGTGTAGATAGGTGATCGAGCCGGGTGGTGGGTACAAGGTCATGTCCTTTTTTCCAGCTTGGCAAGCTCATCCAGACATTCTTGCGTGTTGTCGAGGAGGCTGCATTGATAGGCGCGTCGCCCAAGCTCGATCGCACGGCGTAGGCTGTCTTTGAGTGCCACGATCTGGGCACGCTGGACTCCCTGTACTTCCTTCTTAAGCATGTCGAAACTCTTGGTCATCGTCTCGCCGTAGAGATGATCGAGCCAGCTTTGCTCGACACGCAGTTGCGGCGGCGGCAGATCTCGTAAACGAGCTGCTTCTTTTCGTGAGAAGACATGGCGGTTCGCCATCTCTTCACTCGTATCAATCGCAATGAGATAAGGTCGCCCGCCGTCGGTTGCGGCCTCCCATACGATCCAGCACGGCTCCATGCCAGCTTCTCGGCGGATGTCGTTCATTCTTCACTGTCCTGTGTGAGTAGGACGGCACGTTGTTCACCCTGTTGGAATTCTTCCCACGCTGGAGTGCCGTGCGCGTGCGGATTCGTGAGCCCGTGCAGCTCGCTGGTGGGCCAGGAAGCTTGCATGTACAAGATGAAGCCTTGCTCGGACGGCGATAGTTTCAACCATGCGACGCGCGACAGCAGATACCAACCACACCTCGGCTTCGCACAGCACAGGAGTGGGGTAGCCGGATCAGCGATGAGCGGTGGAGGATCTGGATCCAAGAGGAGGTGGGCTCCGCAGCGCGGACAGCCAAGCGCTTCCGTCAATGTGGCTTTCGACTTCGGCACCCTAAAGATCCTTCCCAAGCATGACTCGACCTTTCGTGGACAGTCTCCATTTGGTCGATCCGGGGCTTGGTGCTTGTTCGACGAGCCCCTCTTTCTTCAAGCGACCCAGTAACATCTGCGCCGCGTAGTCGCCACCACCGTTGCTGGACACGCCACGACCGCCGCGGATCTCTCGATCCGGCCATGCTGCCGATCCAACCTCGAAGCACGAGACGCCTTCCGATCCGACCGTACGGAGGTACGTAAGCACTCGTCGACTGATCTCACCGCGGCTCATGCAAACTCCTTTGGAGAATGCCCAAACGCAAGGCACGCGCCCTCCCACGCAGCTTGCCAACGCTTTGCGGTGGGGCGTGTACAACGCCCGCCAGGTGCACAACGGAAGGTGGGAACTACCACGTCAGCGATTTGCGAACAGCGCTCTTTAATCGGGGCAGGTGTGTACTCTTGCCTCAACGTCGGAGGTCGGCCGTCGAGAATGAGCATGACGTCTTTGAGGATGTCGCGCTCATGAGTCGCCCGCGCGTCTACGAGCACCTCGAGTTGCTTGAGGTAGTCGTCCATCCAGCGCTGGAGCTCTTGCACATGGACGTCGAGGGTTCGTACGGGTTCCGCTCCTTGGATGGACAGCCCGAATAGCGCGAGTGTGCGGACAAGATCTTCGATGGAGCGCTTGCCGAAGTTTTTCCACCGCCACATGTCGGCCAACTTCTTGGCACACAGGTCCTGCAGCGTCAGGATCTGTTCGTTGTCGAGCGTGTTCATGATGCGAACACGATTTTGCTTGGGAAGTTTCGACAACACGGTAGCGAGGCGCGGCGACCTCCGAGCGGCGTATACAGATCTAGAACTCCGCACCAATTTGGCTTCGGGATCATCCGGCAACTCGGACAGATCGATCATTCGTCGTTCTCCTTGCCTGCCAAAATGCGGACCAACACCTCTTTCCAATGCCGATAGGTCTCCATACGACGGCAGTACACCACACGCGCGAACTCCCCTCGCGCTCCTTCGGCAAGCTTTTCGTTCCGCGCGATCTCCTGCAAACACGTCGTGCTGTTGCTGGAGCTGTTCGCGAAGCCACACCGCACTTGAGCGACGTTGCGCAGCTGTCATGGGCTTGATCTTCGGAGCGCTCACCGTTCTCCAGCAGGCTTGCGGTTCACATGGTTACGGGAATCGTGGATTCGCGCTACACAACGTGCCCTGGCATCTTGCCAGGCTTGAGCATCGCTTAAGAGTACGATCCCGAGGGCGATTTGCACGTCGTGTAAGATCGCGGTGTCGCAATCGTGGCAGGCGGCGTGATCGTCGCTAGACCGATCCAATTGAAGCGGCCGGCACGCGCAGTGCTGAGCGAACAGATCGCGAAGCTCGTCATCGTCGACGACCGCTCTCGGTTGCCAAGCGATTACGGGGTCCGTGGGGTTTAACCTGTGGCCCTGTTGAAGCGCTTCGGCATGCTCCCCGTTGCCTGCACCTTGCGCCCATCCGCAGGTACAGTGGACCTCGAGCTGCGTGGCGCAGGCAGGCCCCCGCCAACACTGATGCGGCTTGGTGGAGGTTACGTGTTCAGACATTCGCAACTCCGATCCATGCTTATTCGGTTGACGTCCATCACGGCGGCTCTCCGGGCATGAACGTTCCATCGCAAACACCTTGCCCGTAGTCCGTGCGTCGCCCACGAATGATGGGTGAATGCTTACGTGGATGCCCGTTCTTGCTGGCGCGCAGAACTCGTCCACATGCGACGCACGCGGAACAGCCGTGACAGGTCATTTTACCGGCGATGCAAGCAGCTCCCCGGTGCGCATGGCGTTGGCAACCGCATGCACAGGCAGGATGCGCTGGGCAGAAGTCACCTTCTTGATCACAGACACACATCATCAACTTGTCTTGTAGCGCGTGTTGACGAATGGCGGAATGGGTGAACAGCTACCCGTGCTTCTTCGCAGCCTTCTTCGATCTCGAAGTCTTGGGTGGAGGTAGGGTCCTCACGTCTGGAGTTTCATTGGCATCCGGCAACTCAGCGCCGCGTGCGAGGGCATGCATACCTTGGTGAAGGCGGTTGAGAACGGCACGCCATTTCAGTGGAATGTCTCCACCGTAACTGATCCCTGTCCCGCTTCCGCTCTGACGGCAGGCGGCAATGCCACTGTCGCCAAGCACTTCGATGAACCAACGATCGATCGCGTTGGCTTGTGCAGGGTCATCATCTTCCAGCTTGGGCATTTCCGTCACGGCCACTTCGCCAGCCGTCGCCTGCGATCGCGTGAGGTTCGCGTGGAACTCGGCGAGCCCGGCCGCCTTTCGCCGATCTGCGGCGGCCTTGAGTTGTGCGGCTTCGGTCGTGTTCAACGCCTTGATCGTGGCGTTGATGACGGATAGCTCGCTCTGGCATGACGCGCGCTCTCCTGGAGACATCGGAGTAGCGAGCAGGGCGACAAGCTCGGCTCGTCGTTTGGCCAGCGTGGTCTTGTCTTCGATCATCCGATCTTCCTTGGCACGTTTGAGGTTAGGTCGAGCAGCCGTTGGTGCGTATCGTCTACAAGCAGCGTGGCTTCCCGCATGGCTTCTTCTGCCCGCAACAGCTCCGCACGTGCCTGCTCTACCGCAGCTGTACAAAGACTGGCCTGCTTCCGCGCCCGTGCGTATGCGATACCTGCTTCGGCAAGAGGATCCGATTCAGCGATCGGCTCCTTCGCCGGTGCTACGGGAATCTTCAGATTGCCCAGTGCAGAAAACGGCCTGTTCATGGAAGTTCCACCTGACGTGACCCATTGGCCGCCGAAATTGTTACGTGCCATCTGCTCGTCGAGCAGCGTGACCACTGTGTTCTCGCGCACCACGGCGTAGTAGACCGTCTGTGGGTTACCATCCGTCGTTCGATGACATGAAATCTCGCAGAGTTGTGTCGGAATGTCCGGCACGCGAGGGTCCTTCACGACATGCGTGTGGGTCGCGTGATGGACGCGATCGTCGAAGAGGTTGCCGAGATCGTGATCATCTCGATGCTTCAGCTCTTCGTCGACGCGCTCGCGGAAGCGATCGAGGGCGTGGGAACTGATGATGAATCGGCGCTTGTAGGTGCGGGCAGGACTCTTCATGGCTGACAACGTTCTCACTCATCCGCGCTCCCAAGCAAACAAGGCCGGACGTGCGAGTGCCAGGCGTGCAAGCCGTGCAGCGAGCTTGCAGAGCCCGTCGTGATACGCGGACGAAAGGTGGTTCTCGCCGCCCGGCATGCCGTGACCTAGCTCGTGGATGAGCAACTCGTTGAGCGCGTCGCTCGGCCCTTCCGCGCACTGGTTGAAGAAGTCGTGGCCGAGTCGGCCGAGGTTGAAGACGAGACCTTGCGCTCCGAAGCACGCCGACCAGCTCTCGGTGATATCGGACAGGATCGCCACTGCGATCGGTTGACCGAGGAGCTCTTTGCAGATCTTCGCTGCATACGAGACCACGGCGCACATTGACGCCGACCACTTTTCGGGGAGCACCCACGTGTCCTTACCATCAGGACCGAACAGCGCCTTCTTCGTGGGACGGATCTGACCGCTCGGCCGGAGATCCTGGTCGTGACGTTTCGCGTTGGTCCACTGATCGCCGGTGAGCTGGCCGCCCTTGATCAGCGTGTAGCCGTCGGCGACCAGGTTCATGTTCGCTTCCAGATCGCTCGGATCGAAGATCGCCCGCTTCTCGCCGTACTTGAGATCGAGAACGGCGCGCACGGTCTCCGGCGACGCGTCATCGTCCGCGAGGGCCTCGTTCACGAGCGGGGTGTTCGCGTCCGCGGGATCGAGGCGATCGTGCAGCGCGTTTACGACGAGCGTACGCACGGTGCGTAGATACGCCGGCGTGACGTTATCGCGATCCATGTTGAGGAGGCACTTCTGTTCGATCGACAGATCCCACTTGTCGCCAGTCTCGACGACCGGGATGCCCAGCTCGTGGAGCATCGGCACGGTGCCAGGCAGCGGCTCGTAGACGCGAACGATCGTCTTTCGTGACGAACGGCGCAACACGCCGTCCTCATCGGCCAGCTCCGTGGGGAGCGTGGCTTCGAAGGAACAGATCGGCAGCCGTGCTGGGATGACCTTCCCGTTCACCGTGATCGTGACACCGGCCGGCGGGATGACACGCTTGAGATCGTGCTCGGCTTCTGCCAACTCGGCCCGTGTGATCCGCGCGATGCCTTGGAATTCACTTCCGCGCTCGCGCTTCGTGCGCGTGCTCGTGCGACCGCGATGGTCGAACAGCACTCCACCCTTGGTCGAGATGATCGAGGCCTCGTTACACAAGGCCAAGACCAATTTCTCACCGAGGTTGAAGCGCCCCCGCTTGCTTGGATACGCTTTTCGATTGGACTCGGCGAACAGCGTCCAGGCATGCGTCAAGTCCGCGAATCCATCGGGGGCGTCGTCACGGACGACGATCGTCGCCTGCGGGACACCCTCTTCGGGAATCAATTCGACTTCCACACGTGTCACGCCATCGGCGTCGAGTGCGTTGCCGACCAGCTCGTGGAGCAACGCGATCTTGCCACGGCGCTCGACGATCTTCGCGAGGCCTTTTCTATCCACCTCGAACCAACTCTTGGAGGCTGCATTGCTCATGTGGATCTTCCTTTCGGCATAAGCCATTCGCAAGTTCCTGGGATGTGCTCGACGTGGATGACGATGTTTCGCTGCATCTCCGTCGTCCCAGAGAGACCTTCCGGATCTGGCATCTCGAATTCGGGCATGTCGCAGGGCGTGTGGTAGCCGAATCCCGCCACACCCATCGCGGCCCATCGCGAGAGCTTGTCGCGGCATGCGAGCAAGCGCTGTAAGATCTCCTGCGGCGACAAGCTCGCGGGAACGATCCAGGCCAACTCACCCGTCTTTGGAGCGCGGAATTCGACGCGTACGCGGAACACGTCGTGGATATCGACGCTGAGGGTCTCATTGACCTGCAGAGGAATCGCGGCGGCCTCACCTGCTTGATTTAAAGTATGGGTGCCAGGTTCTACGAGCGTGACTTGGTATCCGTTCAAGTTCTTGAGCCCGAACTCAGCCGCAGATCCGTTGTCCGCCCAAACGCTGTTGCCCTTCTCATTCACGCGTAGTGTCTGACACAGGAGCAATAGATCAGGGCGATCCGGCTGGATGTGGATCGCTACCCACGCTTTGCCAGCAAGGACATCTGCACGCTGTAGCGCGTCGATTAGCCTCATCGGCCGCTACCTTCGGCCGTGAAATATCCGACGTCGGCAACGTCACCCTGTTCGCAGTAGAAGACGTACGCGCCTGCAACGCCGACGTCGTGATGCACGAGTTCGCACGACCACGTTGGATCGACGAAGTGGAGTGTGAAACGCGCGATCGCGTAGAGAAGCTTCACAGCACCACCAACTCGTCGATGGACCCCTTGTACTTGGCGGCGATCTCGCCGGCCGCGGTCTTCGGATCGGAGCCCGGCTGGAAGGGAAACCAGCGCCACGTGTTCCCGCTACGCATCCGTGCGGTGGCGAAGCCGTGCTTCGTGAAGTGGGCCTTCTCCTTCGCGTCGATCCGCGCGAACTTCTTTTCGTCTCGCTTCTTCATCTCCGCCTCGACGAGCTGATCGACGATCCACTCCGTGCCGTTCGTGGAGGCCGAGAACTCAGCGGGGATGCTCTTTTTACCGTAGGCCTCGACCGCGGCGCGGATCGCCGGATCGAGGTGAACCAGCGTGTTGCCCCCGTGGCCATCGTTCTCCGCGTGACCAACTTTCTTCCCGTTGACCCAGACGTCTGCGGCAAACGCGATGGTCTCCTGCGAGAGGCGGGCGTTGGTGGTGAAGCGCTTGAGTTCGATCTTCATGCTTCGTCTTCGTTGCACGCAGGGTGCCGACTATTGTCGCGAGCAACATCGTGATATCTCAGCCTGGGTACGATGCTACCCGGCTCTGTATCGACACGATCGCAGGTCGCGGGGTCGCGGGTTGCGGGTCGCGGTAGAGCCGGGTATTCGAATACCCAGGTCACGCCGCTTTCACGCCGCTTTCACGCCGCTTTCACGCCGCTTTCACGCCGCTTTCAAGATCGTGCGGTGGTTTTGCCGGAAGTAGCGCTCGCCTGCTCGATGGCGCGCGCGGTTCCGTTCGATGACGAGCGTGTCCAGCAGGCTGGAGCGATTGTCTTTCGCGAAGCGCTCGAAATACGCGTCGGCGTCGTCTTGCCAGGTGGGACGACTGCACCAGTCCCAGTCGTCCCAGTCCGAGTCGTCCATCCAATATGTACTCTCACGATCCTCGTTGTCGTCGTGAACATGCCCGGCGATCCACAGATCGACCCAGCTGCGATCGGTCGGAAGGACGTCGTCGTAATGATGCCTGTAACGATAGTCGTCATCGTCCCAGTCGTCGTAGCTGTTGTAACGATGCCCGTAACGATACTCGTCGTCCCCGTCGTAGTAGTGATTGTCCCAGTCCGTATCATCCGGAATGTACTCGTACGGATCGTCGTACACGGCATCGAAGCGCTCGTGGCGCTTCGAGGACTCCGCTTGGCGACGCCATTTGCACAGATCGGCAGAGGTCGTCAGTGGCGTGCCGTGCAGCCAAACGTCGGGGTCGTGTTGGGCTAGCTCCAGGTCGTACAGATCGTCCTGGATCTCGAGCTGGGCACGATGCCGTGCCGCTTTGGACATCCCGCGATCAATCGTTTGCCTGCCTTGTGTACATTTTGCTTGAACGAAGCGTCCACGCTCCTGGGCTCCTGCACGGTTACGCCCTGCGTTGCTACGGATGTAGGCAGGACGCGTGCTCGACCAAAAGCTCGCGTACAAGCTTCGTCGGGCTCCGTAGCAACGCATCGATCAGACTCCCATCCGTTGCAGCTCGGCGGCGATCCGCGCGTCGAGGAACTCGCCGGCCACACGCTCGGCCAGCGCGACAACGGGCGGAGAAGGACCTCCGCGATCCCCCCAATACTCGTACATACAGTGCTCTGCGAGCACCAGACACGCGAGCTGGATGCTCGGACCTTCGGCTGTCCGCGTATCCGCAAGCTTCTTGTAGTAGTTGGCGAGTTGCTGCCACAGCTCTTCACGGGTGCTCACAATGCTAGCTCTCCCTTCCAGTTCCGTGCCTTGAGTATCTGAAGCGCGTCGATCGTCGCCGAGGCTTCACGACACGACAGTTGTTCGATCCCTCGTGTCTCTAGGAGGTAGGGCCTTCCGCAACGCGCGGCTTCGTCAACGAGTCGACGAATGAAGTCTTGCTGCTTGCCCGTCGACGTGCCGCGGCGACCGGGAAGCTGGGCATGATCCCGGATCCCTCGCGCTTCGAGCGCTCGACGGCATGCTGGGCACATCTCGCCGGCCTCGCCGTTGACGATGGCACTACGTGCCCCGATCTTGTTGTAGTCCGCACCTGTTGCCTTCGCGCCGCACTCCGTGAGCGCGCGCGGGCGGTCCCAGATCTTACCTTGCGCGTGCAGCACGACCGTCTCGGTTCCGTCATGCTCGCCGGTGCGTACGTGCCGAAGGATCGGAGCGATCCAGCGAAGCGCGTCGGCGACAGACTCTTCGATTCCGCTGACGCCCGTCGCGAGCTTGGAGGCATAGAGGCAGTCGACGGGCGTGAAGTGCAGCCGGCCGACGAGGCGTTTCGTATCCGTCGTCTTCACGAGCCAGTTCTCAGGGACTCGCGTGGCGCGGGGATCTGCGGCCAGTTGTTGATCCCGGGCGGATACGGCTTCACGGATCAAGAGCAACCCTAGCTCGGCAGCGAGGGTGCGATCGTCGTCCGTGATCGTCAACATCGGCATGCCCTACAAGCATTGCGTAAAGTGTGCCGAGATCTCGCAGTCGTAAGTGGCTGTTGTGTCGCTGTCCTATACAATCTATGTGGTGCTCGAGAGCCGGGTACACTGTTACCCATGTGCCGCCTCGCGTAGCGCACGCCAGGCAATCGCAGGGGCAAGCCGATACACGAGCGCAGGCTCGTACACCGGAGCGTCGGGTGCCCAACAAGAGGCGGCACTTCCGGCGATCAGAAACCGCAGTCGCTCGTCGACGGCCGTAACGTCGAGTCTCGCGACCTCGGCGATGCACGCCCGAAGATCCGCGGCATCGGTCTGTAGCTTATCCCGAGCGTGAGGCGGTAGTAGCCGGGTGAAGAAGGAGTGCTTCGGTTGATACTCGGCGAGACTCGATTCGATGCGGCGGATGCGATCTCGAGTATTTGGCAAGACCCGTTCGCAGAGCTCTGGGAGCACGATGAGCCGCAGATCGCCGTCAGGAGATCGTCCGCGACATTTCGCAAACATAGACAGATCGTGTCGATGATCGAAGTGGTTGGCATCTCCGCGTATTCTTGGATCTCTCGCGTCAAGATCCCCCGATCGGCCGCTCGTGAAAACACGGCGGCTGGAACAAGGGCCACCGCGCTCATTCGCTGGGCGCTCCGTTTCGCGCGTCGATCAGCGCGATTGCTGCGACGAGTAGCTCGCGGACATCGTCCTGCATGTTCTCCGCAGCACAGTCCTCGGGACCTTCTACGCAGCAATCACAGCGCGCTGTCCCATCCGTCGGTGAGAAGTTGTGAATGTGGATCGCTTGTTCACATTCTGGGCAGGTCTCTCGCGCCACCGAAATATAGGGCGCGTCGCCGAGTCGTCGTAGACGGATCTCGATGCAGAGGGGCGCGGCCATGTTACACGCTGCCCTTCTTTTGGGAGACTTCTGTCTCTTGATCGAGCCCGCGAGAAATCATTTCGGTGGCGACGCTGGCGATCGTGTGCGGCCACCCACGTTTCTTCGCGATCTGTACGATCTTCGTGTGCTCTTCCGGGCGCACGCGCACGTAGATGGGGCGTCGCGTGTCACGCTTGGGCTTCTTCGCCTTCGGGTTCATCTGCGACAGATTGACAACCCTTGCGACGAATTGCAATCTCTTCAGGCCTCCGCGTCATCCTTGGTGACGATCCGAAACGAGACATCGTGCTTGCCTCGCAGCGCGGAGGTAAGAAGCGCGTCGATCTCCGCCCGCGTCAACTGCGAGACGTCGTACTCGATGATCAGCACGCGCCGTGGCTTCTTGATCGGTGTCGACACTATCGGTGTCGACGTTACCAAGAATTGTGCCGACTGAACGAAGCCGCAACCTGTTGTCTTCCATGCCTGGGTACAAGATCACCCAGTATCTTGATCACCGCACGATCGTTGCTTTGGAGAGCCGGGTATTCCAATACCTAGGTTCACATGTCAGATGCTTACGCCAGGCACGCGAACTGCTTTAGGCTCATGTTGTGAACGAACTGGTCAGCATTCGCAGTAAGTCGTCATGTGCCCGCGTAGATCGCGGCGTCGAGCTGGATGGCAACGTCACCGCGCTGATCGCCGCGAATGCACCTTGCGCGATCGGTGTTTCGGGCGGAAAAGACTCTTGCGCGGCAGCGATTGCGGTCGTTGATCATCTCCGCGCTGTTCAGCATCGCGGCCCGATCGTACTCGTGCATGCCGACCTCGGCGATGCGGATCCAGCTCTCAACGTCGAGTGGGAGGACTCGCTACCGACCTGCGAGCGGCTCGCGGCTTTTCTGGGCGTCGAGCTGATCGTCACGCGTCGTCCTGCGGGCGGCATGATGAAGCGTTGGCTCAAGCGGTGGGAGAACAACGTCGGGCGGTACGCAGATCTATCCTGCGTCAAGATCATCTTGCCGTGGTCAACGCCTTCGATGCGGTTCTGTACTTCGGAGCTCAAGAGCGCGCCGATCGCATCTGCGCTGGTAAAGCGCTTCCCTGGGAAGCAGATCATTAGCGCCTGCGGCATTCGTCGCGAAGAAGGCAACGGTAAGGAAAATTCCCCACGCACCCATGCTCCGACGTCGAAGCCGAATCCGCGGCTCAAGCGTGCCAAGACGAGTGGCGTCGACTGGAATCCGATCGCAGCGTGGTCGACCGCGGACGTGTTCGCTTTCTGCGCGAGCCGTGGCTTCCAGATGCACGAAGGGTACGCACTGGGCATGAGCCGTATTTCGTGCCGATTCTGCATCATGCAGGATCTTTCGGATCAGCGAACGTCCGCTTCAGTCGCTGCGAACGCGGCAGTGTTCCGCACGATTGTCAGTCTGGAGATTCGATCAACCTTCGCGTTCCAAGGCTCTCGCTGGCTCGGCGACGTTGCTCCGCAGCTCCTTGATGAGAAGACGCGGACAGCTCTCGTCGAAGCCAAGGCTCGAGCGGCTCGTCGCGTGTCGATCGAGCGGCGGATCCCAAAGCATTTGCTCTACACCAAGGGTTGGCCAACGGTGATGCCGACCTTGGAAGAGGCCGCGTTACTCTGTCAAGCACGCCGTGAGGTGGCGGAGTTGCTCGGACTCTCAATTCGCTACACGGAACCTGAAGCGTTGCTCGCGCGCTACGCGCAGCTCATGGATCAGAAAGCACAGAAGGCTAACAAAACTGGAGTGTGAGTGTGATGGAGAATGTGATGGTGGGTCGGCGTGTTTCTTCGGTGTGGCACCAACTCGTGGACGGCGAGATCGTGCGATGGGAACCCTTTGGGAGTTCGGTGAGCGATGTGCTCGTGCGCTCGCTGGATGGGCGGCTCTGTTGGTACGCGAGCCATGGACTCGTTCCCGTGGATGATCGAGGTCCGCTGCCGACGCGGAGCCAGGCGGTCGAGCAGCGACGGCTGGAGATGCTCGCGCAGCTGACGGCGATCCGCGCACAACACCTCGCCACGCTCTATCGAGAGCGCTGGGTGGGTGCGGAATTCGGGAAGGTACTTGTCGGGCAGATGCTGGAGCAAGCTCTTGCGGAGCTAGCTCTGGACTAGGTTTCAGCAGATACTCGGAGAAATAAAAGGAGGCCAGTTATGGCAACGCCGAAGCAGTTGGATCAAGACATCGACGAAGTTCTGGCAGCGCGCAAGCGTCGCGACGCGTCGACACGCTCACAGGGGACGAGCAAGATCCCGAGTCAGTCCGAGTACGAGCAACGCGAGCGAAAGGAAGCGCAGGCGAAGCTCCTTGAAGTCCGGCGAGCCCCGCTAGCGGATCGTAAGGAAGCCGAAGCGGAGTTCTTTGCGGCGATGCGGGATCATCCCGAGATCGTCGCCGAGCGTGTCGGTTGGCTTATTGCTGGGAACTACGGATACGGATCCAAGCTCCTCGCGGATCGCGTGCTGCAGTCCCCGCGCATGAACCGGCCGGCTGCGCTCACGCAGATGGTGGCGGCTTTCGAGTGGCAGTGCCCGGAGGATCACGCCCGTGCCGCGTGGAAGAAACTCTCGACGAACGAACAAGCGACGCTGGAGCGTGCGGTGCGCCGCGAGATCGCAGAAGCATGAAGCTTCGTGCTCGCTGGGTCGGTCTACCTCCGCAACCGGGCGACTATCTCATGTCTGATACGCGTCCACGCTTTGCGTATCGTGTCTTGCAGGTGGTCGCTTCATCGAAGGTTGCGCTGGAGAGTGGCGGCCTCGAGAGCCGTAAACTCCAGATCGAAGTCGATCGTATCGTTGCGGCTGGAGTTCCTCCGCAAGCCCGTGTGCACCCATGGAAATGGGATCGACGAGGCACCTGATGAAGGGCTGTGTGTATCCAGTTCCGCCTCGAGCGGTGCGGCACATCCGTCGCCCGCTATCGGATGCTACCGAGAGTTGTGGAGCGCCTGCGACGCATCGGACCGGCTATGGACTTCGCGTATGTGCGGTACATGCGATGTCCTCTGATCGCTTTTTTTCGGAGGAGGATGGTCGTTCCCAGCTCCTAAGGATCTAGAGGAGCCAAGGTCACCCTTGGGTCACTGCCCTTGGAAGACCCACGACGGCGCCACGTATCCGTCACGGCCGCCGCTAACGAGGAACTCGCGCTCGGCCTGCCGCACGATCTGCGCGAAGCGCTCACGAAACCCACGCAGCTCGCGAGCAGTCCCAGATCCCGGAAGTGTCTGCCAGGGGATATCGTGCTTCGTGCCACGGAAGTGAAGCCACGCTCGAAGGAACGGATCCCATGTCGATTGGAGGAAGCGGTAGCGATCGCTGGTCTCCGCGCCTGGCCGCGGACGCCACGTTCCAGGCTCGTACACGAGATCCCGCAGCGCCTGCCCGAAGGTCATGACGTTCGCATGGAGGCGCTCCATCGAATCGTCCACCTCGTCACCGACCACGATGCGAGAATACGGTGGGTACCAGATCAAGATCGGTGCGTAGGGTGTTGGATACCAGAACCACATGGCCGGATCGTACGACGTCAGACGTGGCCGAGGATACTTTTCGCTGCGGGATCAGAACAGGCAGTCCCTAGTGGACTCAGAACGGAAGGGCCCCCGACTTTGGCAAGCGGCAATGATCTCGCTAGGGTTGTTGACTGATTTCGACAGGATCTGCTTGCTGAAATGTCTATCGTTCTGTTAGCTCTCCACTTCGATGCCGCGAGCTCCGCGTCGCAAGACCTCGGACGTTCCTACGCGGATCTATTCGTACCGTTGCTTGGCACCGATCACAGAAGCGGCGGCTGTCGAGCAACAGTTCAAGCTCGCGCACCAGTACCGTAACAAGTTGGTCGAGATCGAAGGAGCGCTTCGCGAGGCTCTTCGCAATGTGCAGATCGAGGACGACATTGTGGGGCCGGTGCTCGCCCGCTATGAAGGTGCCGAGGCGAACGTCGACGCCGCGTACGAAGATCTTCGCGCACGGAAGTCCGGAAACGCCCGAGCAGACCTCACGCAGGCGCAAGATATCCTAGAGGCGGTCAAAGAGTTGCGGGATAGCTTCGATGCTGAGCTACGCGAGGCGAAATCTTCGCGGCTTGCCTACCTGCAGGTAGGGTATGCCGCGGCACGTGAAGTCGCCCAGCGGCAACGTCGAGCAGCACGGCACGACTTCATTCAGCGCGGACTACGCACGGCCACGTACGACCGCGTCGAGAACGCTGTGAAGCAGGCGGTGGCTTCCACGCAACGACCGTTGCACTTCGAACGCTATGACGGTACGGGATCGATCGGGACGCAGTTGATCGGGGCGCGGGATGCCTCGGCGGTGCGTGGGATGCCTGTCACCGCGTTGCTGTCGGGGAAAGACTCACGACTCCGTTTGGGCTCTCCTGGAGAAGCGGACGCGCATCCTCGAGTCGAGGTGGTTGGAACCTCGTGGGCCGATTATGAAACACTGCCTCGGAATGTGCGCCGCCACGCAGCGCGCACGTTTGTGGATCTTCGTGTTGGGAGCAACCCGGATCAATCTCCCGTCTTCGCACGCTTTCCTGTGACGTTTCATCGGCCGCTTCCAGCGGATGCTGTGATCAAGTGGGCCTACGTCGTCCGACGGCGCATCGGACATCAGTACGAGTGGCGATTCCAAGTCACGATCGAGAGCACAACGTTTCGATCACCTGCAACGCCTGTCGGCATCGGCACGTGTGCGATCGATTTGGGCTGGCGCCGCATCTTCAACGGCCAAGGGGACGTGGTTGGTCTTCGCGTGGGATACGTCGTCGATGAATTCGGCGTCGAGAGAGAGATCCTCGCGCCGGCGAATCTCGTGCCTGGGATGGCCAAGGTTGAGGATCTTTCTTCGATTCGTGACAAGGCGTTCGATGGCGCGCGCAAGTGCTTTGTGGAATGGCTTCGCACACAGGTGGAGCTGCCAGCCTGGATGCAGGCGCGCATCACGGGGCTCGCGCAGTGGCGATCCCCCCCGAGGCTTCAAGCCCTCATCGACCTATGGACTGGGATCGATTGGGATGCGTGGCGGGCGGCCCGAGCGATTGGTCGGAAGTGCAACCCTTCCGATTTTGCCGTGGCCACCCATCGGATCGAAGGTGATGGTCCAGTGCTCGCAGTGTTACAAGCATGGGCACGGCAAGATCGTCATCTTCAAAGCTGTCAGGAGCACCAGCGTGCACACTTGATCGCCGCACGCACCGAGACGTGGCGCGTGGTAGCTGCCGAACTCTCCAAACGGTACGCGACGATCTTGCTCGAGAGTGGTACGCGGAAGGATGATTTACTGGATCTCACTGAGATCGAGGGCTGGGAGCAACCTGCCCCGGAAGATGGCAATCCATCGGAGGGTCGAGATCAACGAAAGATATCCCGACTCGCAGCTCCTGGTGAGTTGCGAGCCGAGATCTTAAAGGCTGCCGGCAAGCACGGCACACGCGTGGAGGTGAAAGAGGCCGCGTATTCGACGAATGAATGTGCGTGGTGCGGATCGCGAGAGACGTTCGATGCACGTGCCAGCATCCAGCATCGATGTGCAGCGTGCGCTCGCACGTGGGATCAAGATGCGAACGCCTGTCGTAATCTGTTGCACCGTCATGGGGTGCCAAGTGGCCCCGTACCCATGGGTACTTGCACGATCAGTTGACGATCGTGCTCTCATCTACCGGCTACTGGCTTCAGACGATCTCGAGAGACCTGGAAGGTCCTTCGCTACAACACCCTCGCTATAGAGTGCGGCGTGTCGACGTTTCCACGTGGGCAGCACGCGATCGAGGAGTGTGTAGAACGCCGCGTCGTGTCCCGAGCCCTGAGGTTTCTGCTTCAACGCAAGGTGCGCGAGCTCATGCACGATGACGTACTCGAGCGCAGCGTCCGACATGTTCGAGAGCTTCAAACTGATCCAGAGACGCCGAGCCTGCGGGTTCGTCGATCCCCACGCACGCATCTTCTTGATGTGAAATTCTTGGAGCTGCACGCCGAGGCGCGGCAGCCAGAGGTCGAGGAGTCGCTGAACCCGTCGCTCAAGCCGCGCTCTTGCGAGATGATCTTCGATCTCTTGTCTGATGTTTCGTGACACGTTCGAATGTAGCTTGCGGCATCAACTGCCGCAGGACACGCTCGATGTTCGATGTAGCTTTCGGCATCCACTGCCGCAGCCTTCGCGCTGTGGCCGCAGTCGCGATCGTCGACCGATCGCGCAAGCAAGCCAAGCGTCGTAGCGATCGAAGCGTCCGGCGAATTTCTCGGGATTTTGGGAAAAAACTTGCAGACGTCGTAAAGTCGATCCTGTGGCGGATATCAAGAAGATCGGTAGCCTTGTCCCTGAGGAAGGCGAGGGAATCATCACCGAGCGAGGCCCTCGTGGACCACGTGGACATGACGGCCACGAGGGACCGACAGGTCCTACAGGTCCTGGCGGTGGTGGAGCTGGTTCGACGGGACCGACCGGATCAACCGGATCGACTGGACCGAGTGGAGTTGGACCGACGGGTGCGACGGGTGCTCCTTCGGCAGTGACAGGTCCCACGGGCTCGACAGGTTCCACAGGGCCGACAGGTTTCACAGGGCCGACAGGTGCTCCTTCGACGGTGACGGGACCTACTGGGAGCACCGGCGCGACGGGTAACACAGGACCGACGTCGACGGTTACGCAGTACACCTTCATCCTCAATCAGGACGCTGCGCCGTCTCCTTCACCGCCGCTGTATCAGGATTGGGCCACGTGCTTCGCCGCGATGTCGCTCGTTCCAGGCCCCAAGCTCCTCGTGCTGGCTGCGACGGGTCACACGACGACCGTGCCCCTCGGGACGTGGGACTTCACAGAAGTCACGGTGCTGGGTGATGAAGATCAAGACATCCAACAGGTGCTCGATTTCCCACTCGCCTCGGATGGGGTGGTGGCCACGAACCTCGGCACGATTGGTCCTGGTGTGACCATCACCGTGCACACCAACACGCCGCCCGTGCAGGACTTCTTAGGTCCGATTCGTCTCGCGCGAAACAGCACTGTCGCTCCGATCGTTCCGCTGTGGGCCTATACCGCAGCTTCTGTCGGGAAGACTGTACAGATTGACGTCTACGGCAATCTCGGTAACGGAAGCCAGAACGCCTTCGACACGTCTGGATCGGGCGGCATGATCGTTCACCTGCTCGCCGCGGATGGGGCTGTCATTCTCGACAGTGCCCTCAGCGGTGACGGCGGCGCTGGATCATTGCTGATTCAAACAGGCGAAAACGGCAATGCGGGAGCGATTCAAGACAGCTGGGGGACGGTGGACTTTGTCAACTTCTTCCCAGGCGCGAATGTCGTCGGGCTTGGAGATGGCAATACAATCACCACGGGACATCTGTCCGTCGGCGACTCTACAGGCGGCAATCTCAACTGTCCGTTAATCCCTGTCAATCAAACGGCTGGCGGTATTGCCATCGTGAAGAATGTCGGTACCGCGAATACGATCACCATCACGGCCGCGGCCTTTGACTTTATCGACGCCGCGCCGACCAACACGTTCGTTGTGGCGGCAGGCAAGGCAGTGTGGCTCATGAATGACAACAGCCACCTCTGGTACGTCGTCGCGCAGGCCTAGATGAGTCTTGTGCGTACGGTGACGGATGGATGTTCGTCGCTCTCTTCTGCCTGGACTTCCACCTCGCTTGCGAGATAGCCGATCTCGTCCTTGGTGAATCCAGTGACATCAAACGTGAGGACGCGCAACGTAGCTCCCCCGCGTTTGGTTTCCCCGCGTTTGACGATCTTCGAGTCCAGCGGGCTGGCATCCGGGTGCCCAGGCTTCCCTTTGTAATAGCGCTTTCCACCCTGTCCATCGGAGGCTTCCCCTTGCGCCACGGCTTCTCCTTCGAGCGCTCCGATTTCAGTTTTCGACAGCGACGTGACATCGAACGAGACCTCGAGTTTCGTGCAGCGCTTGCTCATTGACTGCAGGATACCAGGTGGGATGCCAGCCCGCGATCATGCACGGCCACGCTCCTTTGACCTCGCGCGTGAAGCTGCTACTGTTCAAATCAGCGAGTTGTGACGGCATGAGCACCGTGGCGCGCGGCATCCGGGTGGACGGAAGGATGGTGATCGGTTGCACGCTCCACCAGGCTCTCCGCATCGTCGATACGCCAGAGGAGGGGATTGTCGCGTGGGACGAGAGCGGCTTCTCGCTGCCCACTGGCCGTCGCATCGAGATCACTAGCGGCGATTGCTTCACCACCATCTGGTGGGCGCGCTGTCGCACACCGTGGTGCAAAGGGAAGATCCCAGACGATCTGCCGCTGGAGGATCGTGCCCGTGGCGCGCGCTGGATCCATCCACCGCCTTGGCTGCTCGTCCCTGTGTCTCGGACGTGGGACCTGGTGCCGTGAGCGTCCCGGCAGCTCAACGTACTATCGACACCAGCACGAGTTGATAGGTGACGTCGATGATCTCTTGCGTATTCGCAATCCCCTTTCCGAAGATTGGAACAAGCATGGAGGCGTCCGAGCTGCCGGTTTGGAGTGGGATTGGAGGCACGTACAGGAATACGGTCTCACCGACGGGACCCGGAGGTAGTTGTGGTAGATGAATCCCCGGGATCGGCAGTTTGTCGACATCGGGGACTGGGATCGGCGCGGTGAGCGTCAAGATCACTTTGAGGTAGCCAGGTGCTACCACAGCATCTAGTCCGCCGAACGTGATGCCACCCGTCAGGTTGAGCACATCGGCCGTGTACGTGATGGAGAGGTCATTCGCGACTGTCGCGGTGATGCGGATTTGCGCGGAGATCGCAACAGCGAATCCGAGTGGATCTTGCTTGGTACCACTCCCCTGGAGGCTCGCATCATGGAACACACGCGAGAGCCCCTTATGTTGTTGCTTCGGAGCGCACGCGCTCGTCGCGCTTGCCAGTTTGGAGTCAGCCATGCGGCATTCTAGGTGAATCCCCGTAGACGTGCGAATTACTTACCCTCGTGCCCGCGTCGCGGATCTGTCTCAGCCATGCCCTACGTTATGACAGCCTTGCGCGCGGGCGTATTCGTACTGCCACATGCTGTGAAAGCCCAACCCGGGTACTTGAATACCCAACAGCGCTAGCAACGTGCTGCAAGAGGTCTTGGCAGTTCCTGCGGTTCCTGGCAGGATGGCCCTGCGGTTGCTTTAACGAAGCGCATGAAGGATCTCGCGAAGAAGAAACTCGGGCAGTTCTCCAAGCGTTTGGAAGCGGCCCAGGCCGCTTTTGGTCTTCAGATCGCGAAGCTTGCCGAGCAGGCACGTGCCGAGATCCTGCCGTACTTCAAGGAGCACAACCTCGACTACATGGCAGGTAATGGCACTTGGATCATCACCAAGCCTTCCGCGGACTCGTCGCCATTCTATCGACCCGAAGACTGCGTGGAGGATGAAGAGTTGCCGGAGAACATCCGAGCACTTCTCAACCTCGAAGTTGGCGTGAACGACTACCTCGGCTTTTACATCGAAGACATCCGCCGCGTGAAGTCTGCGGCGTGAGTGGCATCGCAATTGCTTTCTACGGACAGCATGACGAATTACCAGAGCATCTCCACATGCGCATGCATCGGCGAAAACTTGGCCGTGCGTTTGCCGGCCGATTGGCTTTCCGGCCGTGTGGATATGCCGTTGCTCTCGACGGCCGAGGTGGATCATCACCTCGGAGGTAACTCCTCATGGGAACAGCGCCGTGCCTTTGAATGGGGGCTTCTCGCGCGTGTCTTCCAGCGCAATGGTGATCCGAACACCGCCCGCTACTGTTTCGAGCGGATCGAACTCCTCAAGAAGGGCCCTCCTCTTTGAGCAACCGCAAAGCGCATCGCCGCGCTCGCAGCTTCCGGCGCCCTGAGAAGTCCGTCCCAGAGCGGTGCCGCCGTCCTAATAAGAGCGAGAGGTACTGGCAAAAACTCGAGACCCGTCGCTTCCGACGGCGTTCCCGCGTTGAGATCTCCAAGGAGCGATCTTGAAGTACGTGGTCGTGCAGCGTACCGGCTTTATGCCGTACTTTCTGTGTACGTGGAGTTTCGAGGGAGACGATGAATGGAGCCCTCTAGCGATGCGCGCTCTTCGATTCGAGGGCAAGCGCGCTCGCGCAATCGCCGCCCGCCTCAACGCGAGGAATCCAGGATCTCCGCTCCCCGTCCGTGTCGAGACGCTTGGATGACCTGGTTGGATCGGGTGTGGGAAATGATTGTGGGACTGGCCTCATGGCCCCTGGCGGTTGTCGCGCTGGGACTATTGGCGCTCGAAGCGTTCACTCGTCGTGGGCGACTTGCGCTTGAGTCGTTTACGCGTCGGAGGCGGCCATGATCTTCCTCCTGACGATTCACGACAAGATGCTCTACGGAGAGCCTGACATCGCCCTTGGTGTGGTCGAGGCTGATGATGAAGAGGCAGCTCTTCGAGCCGCGAGGCCGACCATCGAGGCACTCGCAAACCAAGGTCGGGGACGCTGCGTGGTTCAAGCGCGGGCACTGAAACTGGGCAAGCTCTATCGACTGGGTGCGGTGGTTCGTCTGCCGCCCGCGGATCGAGCGCTGTGAAGCCTGGGTATTCGGTTACCCGTATCCCATTAGCTCTCCTTCGTGACGTGCAAGAGCCTGGGTATCTGCATACCCAGATAGTTACATCAAGCACTTGCACGACATCTCCAACGGCACGCTGCGTGCTTTACATCTAAGAAGAAACGCGAACTGAACCCCTGAGGATTTATGAGCAACAACCGCGCTGATTCCGCCCCTCGCCAAGAAGTCAAGATGTACGCCCCGGAAGACGTCGTCATCATCGGTCTCGACACCGAGGACGGTCCGTCGCACCCGTTGTATGACGGCGAAAGCAACGCCGCGCCGCTGATCGAAGCCGACGTGGAGTTCACGAAGGAGCACGGCATCCTTCAGGCCGTTTGCTGCAAGCGCGACGGTGACAGGCTCTTGGTCGTGTACGGCCGCGGTCGTACGCGTCAGCTCCGCGAGGCCAACAAGCGTCGCAAGGCAGAAGGGCAGGAGCCGTGGTTCTTGCCCGTGAAGATCATCCGTGGAGACGAGAGCAAGTTGCTCGCGCTCAAGCACGGCGAGAACTCGCATCGTCGTGCGATCAACCCGCTCGCGCGGGCACGTGAAGCCTACGATCTCGCGCAGCAGATGCCCGAAGCCAAGGCCGCCGTCATCTTGGGACTCGGCATCAACCAGTTCCGCAACGTGGTAAAGTTGCTCGATCTTGCACCGGCGGTCGCGAAGGCTGTCTCGAAGGGCGAGATCTCCGCGACGGCGGCCGTTGATCTGACCGGCCTGTCCGAGGTCGAGCAGACCGAGAAGCTTGCCGAGCTGATGAAGGCAAGCGGTGGTGAGAAGCCGACGATCCGCGACGTCAAGGCGGTGGTGCGCGAGGCGAACGGCAAGGCCCCGCTGTTGTCGCCGGCGCAGCGGATCACGAAGGTGTCGGAGGTGATCACCAAGCTCGACGATTCCGCGACCAAGGACGAGCTCTGGTCGACGATCCGGAAGATCAAGAGTCTCCTCGAAGATAAGGCGAAGAAGGAGAAGGCGGACAAGGCGAAGAAGGGTACTTCGCGGGCGAGCGCGTCGTGAAGATCACATCCGCCACGACCATCGTCGAGCTGGAGATTCTCAAAGGCGAGCTTGGCGTCGCATCGGTGCGCACGGAGCTACTGGGACTTCGCCGACTCGCCGCGATCCGCCATCCTCAGTACGGCCACTTCGTGTGCACCGCGGACACCGAGGCAGAAGCGCTCGACGGCGCGTTCGCGAAGCTGATCACGGCGATCAGCGCCGCGCTCGCGGCATCCTGAGTTGCTGTCCTCGCAGCGAAGTAACAAATGAAGCTCATACTTCAAACGCTCGACGGCAGGAACACCTTTCACGTGGATGCCCAACTCACGGGGTACACCATGGCTCTGAAAGCCGGTCAACCCGAGATCCATGCTGACACGGTCGTGTTCGAAGTAAGTGTTCCCTCTCTTGGGGAGTGCTTTTTCGTCGAGCCGAAAGCGCTGTGGGATGACCTGATCGGCTGCGGTTACCACATCCGTGAGTTGACGGAACAAGCCGCAGAGGCCCGCCGGAAGAGTTGTGATGTTGACCGACCCTTCTGAACCACCTGCGAACGTGGAGGTCTGTGATGTCGACCGACCCTTCTGAACCGCTCGTGTTGTCCTACGGCATGGGCGTTGACTCGACCGCGGTGCTCGTGGGGTGGTGGCAGCGTGGCATTCGCCCGCACTGGATCGGGCACGCCCAGGTCGGCAACGAATGGCCGGAGACCTACGCGTATCGGCCGATCATCGACCGATGGCTCGCCGACGTTGGATTTCCGACGATCACAGACGTGCGGTACATCGTAAAGCGTCCCAAGCACGGGAACTACTCGACGCTGGAAGAGAACTGCCGTGTGAATCGCACGCTGCCGTCGCTCGCATTCGGCTACAAGAAGTGCTCGCTCAAGTGGAAAGGCGGGCCACTCGATGCGGCATGTGCCGACTACTTCGAGGAGTACATCGCGGCAGGCAGGACGATTCAGCGTGCGATCGGCTACGACGACGGCTCGTGCGACTCGCGCCGCGGCGGTGTGGAGACCGAAGGTCCATGGAAGTGGATCTATCCGCTGCGCGAGTGGGGCTGGGATCGCGCGCGGTGTGTGGAAGAGATCAAGGCTGCTGGTCTTCCGGTTCCACCGAAGAGTGCCTGTACCTTCTGTCTTGGCGGAGAGACAGAAGTTGTTACGCGTGAGGGCGTTCGGCCTATTAATGAACTCGCAGGCGGCCACCATGAACTATTAGTCCCCCAGCGCTACAAGCTGGGTGGACTAGCACATCGCGGAAAATTTGTAAATGTTGAAGTTCGTAGTTTCGGGATTCAGCCGTTGTTTGAGGTCAAACTACAGCGCGGGTCTGCTACTCGAACTGTCAGGACTACGGCGGAGCATCGCTGGTTTGTCACAAGCAAATCTCAATGGACATCGATCGTCGAATCAACACGTACAACCGCAACCTTACAAGTTGGAGATAAGCTGCGCACACTGCGAGCTTCACCTCCTGTGAAAGAACAACCTATGGCAGCGGCAATCGCACAAGGTTTTACTTTCGGGGACGGAACACGCGGCCACGGAGAACGGCCAGCTTCAGTTGTCTTTCACGGCGCTAAAGATCGATCGCTGATCAAGTTTTTTACGGCAAGTGTTCCGCGAATGACGACCGTCAATGGCCGGAGAGAGAAGTTGGTGTACGGGCTTCCAAGGTTTTGGAAGGATCTTCCACCTATTCGCGAGTCTCGTGCTTTTTTGCTCTCATGGCTGGCTGGTTATTTCGCAGCTGATGGTTCTGTACTGAAAAGCGGCGTCGCTGCGTTGGAGTCTGCCAGTCTAGAATCGCTTAAGTTCGCCAGATCTGCCGCAGCTGTCTGCGGTGTTGGCTACAGCAGAATCCAGAAACGTATGCGTTTAGGAAAGGGGAAAACCCCTTCAGCACTATACCGTTTTCACCTTCGACGGTCTGATCTTCCTAAATGGTTCTTCCTAATCAAGAAGCATCGTGACCGAGCACTCGCGGTCAAGCGGCATCGGCAGGATGATCCTTGGAAGGTTGTAGCTGTCCGTGCTTTGCAGTGTCGCGAGGAAGTGTTCTGCGCCGTTGTGCCGGGTGCTGCGGCATTCGGACTTTCTGAAGATCTAATGACCGGCAATTGTCCATCGACGAAGCCGGCAGAGCTGATCCAACTCGCCAAGCGGCATCCTGACCTCGCACGGCGCGCGATCGAGATGGAGGATCTCGCGCGGCCGGGGCTGATCAAGATCGAAGGCCTCTGGGGCAAGGGCGTCAAGGGGACGCGCGGTGGAGAGAAGAAGCCTGGATCGTGGCGAGCATTTCTTGCGGAGCATGCTCCCGAGGTGCTGCCGCCACTGCCCTCGGAGCTGCCGCCACTGCCCTCGGAGCTGCCTGCAGTGACCGAGGTGCTACCGCCACTGCCCTCGGAGCTGCAGCCGCCCCCGGAACTAGAAAAGAAGGTGTCATGAGCGATACGAATGAACCGCGTGCGGCGACCGCTGCGGAGATGAGCCGTCAGCTCGTCGAGCACATGCGCGAGGTTGCCATCTATTGGGCGAAGACGGATCTGACGCGGCCAGAGTTCGCGAAGCACGTCGCGACCGTGGAGAGTGATCGTCTCTATCGCATCACCGGCTTTATCCACAGCCTGCTCGTCGCCTTCAGTGGCTACGCCGGGGGCTTGCCATTTGGAATCAAGCTTCAAACCGAAGGAAACAGTCAGGAAGACATCCAGTTTTTCCGTGAGTGTGGAGAGAACTGGTACCCGAACGGCGAAGTGCTTGAGGGTTTGCGGGAACTCTGGCGGACACGGTGTCCAGAATGACGGCGCCTGTGAAAGACGATGATCCAGAGTATCGGATCGCGTACGACGTCGATCGCTGCAAGGTCGGCTGCGTGCTCATTCAAGTCGCTCTTGGCGGCGACGTGCCGCACGATCTCTTTTACAACCATTTTCCGGCGGAAGGCTGGACGGTCGCCGTGAGTGGTTGCCAAGTCTATCCGATCCGCCGCAGTCAACTGCCGCTGCTTGCGGCACGCACCTCGTTGGACGAAAGGGACTGATCAATGGGTCGCAAGCTAATGCGTGTACCGATGGACTTCAGCTGGCCGGCACACAAGGTCTGGAAGGGCTACATCAACCCGTATGCGAAACTCCAAGTTCGCTGTGCTGCCTGCGATTTCGGCGAATATGCGCCACGCGGGTACTCGCCCGAAGGGTTTCGCTACCATCAAGAGTGGTATGGCCACGTGTCCTTCGATCCGATCGCGTACGGGGCTGTGCCGATCGACATCACACATCCGCGTATCCGAGAGTTCGCAACCGCGCAGGTGAATCGTCACCCACAGCACTTCATGACACACGAGGAGCTGGGCCGCGAGCGTAAAAACCTTCAGCGCGCAGGCGTCGACTTGATCGAGCTCATGAAGACGACGGAAGAGTTGAAGGCAGAGCTGAACAGCCCAGCCAGCGAGCTTGAAGATCTTCAGAAGGAAGGCTTGGTTCGGATCGACAATCATCGAGGCCCTGCGATCGAGCGTGAGATCAAGCGACTCTACGAGGTCTGCGTCAAAGACCACTGGAGCCATCATCTGATCCAAGCGGACGTGGACGCGCTTGTGGCGGATGGCCGTCTCCGAGATTTCACCCATCGCCCTCGTACCCAGGCGCAAGTCGAGCAACTTGCAGCGCAAGAAGCCGCGAGCGGTTCGGGCTATTGGCTCGAAGAGCCGAACGGCCACCATCCGACGGCAGAGGAGGTCAACACGTGGTCACTGTTCGGCATGAGCCACGACTCGATCAACGCATGGTGCTGCATGCATGCACGTGCCGCTCGTGAAGGTGTCGAGCTGACGTGTCAGGCATGTGCCGGGTCTGGGGACCTATGGGTGGATGTCGAGTACGACGACCTGCCGCGGCTGACCGAAGGGCTCCTCAAGCCGGATGCGATCCTCGCGATCAAGCCCATCGGCAAGATGGTTCCTGCAGCGACTGTCGAGCAGCTTTGCGAAGAGTGGAAGGATTACGATCCGCCCGAGGGTCCAGGCTTCCAGCTCTGGGAGACGACCTCCGAAGGCAGCCCCGTCTCGCCCGTGTTCGCTTCTATCGAGGAGCTATGCGAGCACTGCGAGAAGCATCAGTCGACGTTCGGAACAGATAACTTCGTCTCGAAGGAATGTTGGCGCGAGATGCTCGAGGCGGATTTCGTCCATCACACGGAGACGCGTGCAGACGGCGGCTCCAACATCTTCATGTAGGAGATCCTTTAACGATGCCATTCCTATTTCTTACGCCGACGAGCCGTCAGTTCCCGCATGATGCTGTGTGCGGCCAAATTGTCCGCGCGCTGCACGCGCGAAACTTCCAAGCCGAGGGCTTCCACATCGAGCTTCGAACGTACGGTACCGGGCAGCAGAAGCTTCGATACGTCGAACTGATCCAAAGCGAGGAACACGACATCCGCATTCGTTTCGGCCGTCCGCAAGGGCTCTTGCAGGGTGGATCGTTCAACGACGTTGCTGCGGTAAACGAGGTGCAACTGCCGCGTCAGATCCTTCGCGTGTTCGAGGACGAATCGGGACCGACTCTTCATCGATACGTTGGTGACGATTGGGCCCACGATCGCACTACGTGGTGGTCGAAACCAAACGCGCGACTTCACCAAGAGTCCAGGCGTTGTGTGACGTACTCGGGGAAATATCCTCGGCATCCAGGCGTCCGGCCTGTTTGGCTCGTACACCAGACGGACTATCGTGAGTACGCGCCTGAGGGCGAGGAGCCGACGTGTATCGACACAGATCGGGTGATGGAGGAGTTTCGCACGGCCCTGGAGACCCTCCGCGACACGATCTTGAAGTTGCCGATCGCAGAGAAGATCGATCCGGTATGGAAAGATCCAGCGGAGATTCCGTTCCCGGCAGGTGTGCCTGCAGGTCCTTTCTTCACACGTGGTAACGCGCGTGATGTGCGTCGCATCGAACGAGGGCAGCGCAACATCGATGACCTCGCGCTGGCAGATCGTTACGGGCTTCTTGGCGGGCAGCGGCTCGCGCCGCTGAATGTGCGCGATGTGCCGAAGGTGGCCTATGATGGCTTTATTTGGTGCAGTGCCTTACCTACCGCTTCCAATGACGCTCTTCGCTACGACGCGTTTCTGGGCGACAGGGACACACTCATCCGAATCACTCCCAAGGATGCGCGTGGCATCTACGTGGTCGATCACGCCGCGTACACAAAACGCCGTGCTGATCTATCCGCGCAACTGCAGGGTCGCGATCAATTAACCGATGGAGAGGTCGCGGACATCCAGCGGGCACGAGCGCTCACGATCGTTCCGATCCTCGAATACACCGGGGACTACGAAGACCCGCTATATCTCATCAACCGCGAGCTTGGGTTGGACGAAGTCGAAGTGCCGAGGCCTCTCACGTGATCACGTGGCCGCAAGCAATCGGTATCCTCGCCTTCGTCCTCAATGTCTGGGGGAACCTGGCATTGACGCGGCAGAAGAACCACGGGCACGTGGTGCGGTTGCTCTCGAACGCGTGTTGGCTGATCTACAGCCCGCTCGTCGGCGCGTGGGCACTGTTGGCAAACCACGCCACGTTCGCCGGTATCAACTTGCTCGGCTACTATCGCTGGAAGCAGATCGAGCGTGTGAGAGCTGCAACGGTGCCTGCAGCTCCGAAGCTGCTGCAGCACGATCGTGACGCTCTCTCGTGCGCATACCATCGTGAGGCGATTCAAGCGCTGCGTGCGGCCCGAAACGGTCACGGAGATTTAGACACGATCGCGGCGGTGGCCCGTAACCTTCGCGACTCTTTCGAATGGATGTATCCCGATTTCTGGCGAGACGATCCAGAGTTCGTGCCCTTCAAGCAGCGCTGACACTATTTCTCAGACTCTTGTGACGTTGTAGACGACCCTTTGAGGGTCGACGCGATCGTCATCGCAGCCTTCGTCGTGGCATACGTGCCGAAGATCCACTCGGAGAATGTCGTCCATTGGTCGACGGTCATCTTGCCGAGCCCTGTCAGGACCGACGCTACGATGATCAGCGCGAGCGCGAGGATGCCTTTGCCGGTGGAAAAGAGGTCAGAGAGTGCTGCTTGCATGACCCTGAGGCTACAAGCAGCTCTTCTGGGAGGCGAATTTTAGCTGCCCTACAACGGGCTCTTGTCGAACTTCTGGTCGAGCGCGTCGTCCGCGCTCTTGCGATCCGCGGCTAGTTGATCGTTCAGCTTTTGAGCTTCTTCAAGGGTCGCCTTGAGCTGAGCGGTCGCGCTCGCGAGCGATTGCTTGGCCTTGTCGATCTCGTTCGCGAGACCCTCAGCGGTCATGACCAAGAGCTTGATGATCTCGATCGTGGCTTCGATGTTCATAGCGGGTCCTTCATGGTTTTGAGCGTGTCTACCATCTTGAGCACGTCCGCGACGGCAGTGACTGCATCGTGCGAGCTCTTGGCATCATCGAGCAGCGCCGCGCCGTAGATCAGATGATACGCGTCGTCGAAGGCGCGAGCGATCTTGTCCACGCCAGCCCGCCACGTCGCGAGCTGCGCTTTACCTTCTTCTTTGGAGGTTGCGCTGGCGACGATCTGCGCCTCTCGAGCTTTGCTGACCGATAGCAGCGTGTCACGAGCGACGTTGAGCGTGACAAGGCTGGTGCGCAGCGCTTGTGTCCTCGCGTTCACCCCACAGGCGACGAGTAGGAGCGCGATCAGGAGAATGCTGGATACGTGCAGGGGACGTCTTCGTTTTCCGTACTTCATGCACTTACCCTACGCGTGCACTGTGACGAGGTCGATTTTCACACGCGAAATCTCGTTCTCGTGAGATCTACGAAGCGCGTCCATCCAGTGCCGTCGTGATCGGTGAACCGTGTCATGTGGTAGGGCTTGCCGAGCAGCATCACGCCTGTGAAGTTCTCGATCACGGAGGTGCGGTCGACCTTGATGCTGATCGATACACCTCCGGTTTTGGGGGCGTCAGGCGAGATCACAAACTGAAAATTTCCACGCTCCGTACGAGCTTCGCCGGCGCGCCTGTCGAAGATACCGACGCTTGTTTTGAAGGTGTCTTCGGCCATTGTTTCAACCTTTCAGCTCGGAGATCGTGGGCGCTGCCCCGCAATCTCTGCATAGATCGTCAGGCCATCGTTCCAGCTTGCCGCCAGAATAGATATTCCCAGGTTCGTAGAGCTGCTTGCAGCATCGACAGCGGCCTGGAATTCCTGCCCAGAACGTTCGTCCAAGCTTCTTGATCTCGATGCCGTGTTCACAGCGCATGGTCATGAACTCTCCGTCCTGCCTGTTTCTTCACTGGGATCCGGACCATTGTCACACGCTTGATCAGGTCGCGGTCGATCTTCAGCTTGATGCCAAGCATGTCCGCAGCGAGCACGAACGCTAGCGCGATCGGACCGCCTGTCAGCTCCCCCAGTGCGGCAGCTGCTCCGAGGGCGATCGCGTTTTCGGTCTCGTGCATGTCGACGATCGAGATCTCATCCACCTTGGCACCTGCTGCACAGTTGTCCGGCGACGATGTCACCATGTGATAACGGCACACGGTGGGACGAACCGCATAGACGTCGCAGCGCTGAGAGCTCGTTAGAAACACGCACGACAACTTACGTCGGAAGAATGCAATTCGCGCGTCTTCATCGAGAACGTTGACACCGTCATACGCTACGAGTTGGCGCGTCAGCTCACGCTCAAGCGCAGGCCGCCGTTTCGGCCAATCGTTACGCTGCGTGAGGTAATCGACGATCGGCACCATCTCTGGGATGGTCGCGGTGGCCGGTAGCTGACAGCAGTGCGAGCAGCCCTCTTTGCATGGAGTGCCCATCCGCTCGGCAATCTCTTTTGCGGCTGGATCGTGCTCACGATAGAGCTGGAGCACGACCTTGCCGGCACGACGGGCGAGCCGCGCGTCTTGGCTCATCGCGCTCCGCACTGCGGGCAGTCGACGTTGGCACAGCGGTTGTTGCAACGATAGGTTTCTCGCCACTCGTTGTTGTAAACCTGACAAGCACGATCGTGCGCACGGTCGTCGAAATAGCTCTCACGTTGCGGAGCACCTTCTGGAAACGATCGCGTCGGCTGAAGCCAGAATCGCGAAACTTCCCGTTGCTGGCGGCTCACGCGGTGCCCTTCCGACGGCGCGACTTACCAGCATCCAGATTCTCGAACTCGCGCAGAAGCTTTTCCTGGGCTCGAGACAAATTCCGGGGAACCTCGATCCTAAGCTCGACGTAGTGATCGCCGCGACCTTGCCGATCATGGTGTGGAATCCCGTGACCTCGTCGAAGGATCGTCTCTCCAGGCTGTGTTCCTGGTGCCAGCTCAAGGATGACGGTTCCGTCGTCGATCGTGTGGTCGATCGTATCGATCTCGATCTCACCTCCGAGCGCCGCCTGGACGAAGCTGATCGAGACTTCACTGGTGATGTCGTATCCTTCGCGTTTGAAGCGCGAATCGTTGGCGACATGCAGGACCACATAGAGATCGCCGGCGAGACCTCCAGGAGAGGTTTCTCCTTTCCCAGCGACACGGAGTGACTGCCCGTCATCCACACCTGCAGGGACAGCCAGTGAAAGAGTGCTCGTCTCTGATCGGATCCCGATGCCGCGGCAATCGGAGCACGGGTCCTTGTTCAGCTTGCCGCGGCCAAGACATTCCGAACACGTGGATTCGACCCTGAAGAATCCTTGGGCGATCGTGACCTGTCCTCGACCTGCACAGGTACGGCACACCTCGATGGGGGTGCCCCCCGCACTTCCAGAACCTTTGCAGGTCGAGCAATTCACAGGCCGCGTGAGCTTGACGTCCTTCTTCGTTCCCCACACCGCCTCGACAAACGTCAGTGAGAGATCGAGACGGAGATCCTTACCTCGTACGACACCGCGTCCTCGTGTTGTTGCGGAGAAGAAGTCTCCGAACAGATCGCCGAAAGCCGAGAAGATGTCTTCGACGTTATTGAACCCACTGCCACCGCTGTAACCCGCAGGATCGCCACCGCCGCGACGGAGTCCATCGAAACCGTAGCGATCGTAGGTAGCGCGTTGCTGCGGATCGTTGAGCACCTGGTAAGCGTTCGCGGCCTCCTTGAACTTCTCCTCGGCGGCCTTGTCGTTAGGGCACTTGTCGGGATGATAGCGTTTCGCGATCGTGCGGTATGCCTTCTTGAGCTCTTCCGAGGTGGCAGCTCGAGAAACACCGAGGACTTCGTAGAGATCTTTCATCGGATACTTTCCACAAGCTCGGGGAGAGCCAGCTCGCAGCGTCGCAGATCTACGATGACCGCACGCGGAACCGATTGCCCTCGACCGAAGATCTCATCGAGCACGTGCCGTGGAGATTTGAGGGCTTCTCGCAACTTGTTCACCTTTCGAACACGATCGGGGCCTGGTAACGCGGTTGTCGCGACGAGCAAGCATGTCTTTGCCCAGGCGACTTCATTGAACAGACGATCGACGACTTCAGGGGTGGGACGATTCGAATGAACTGCCATCGGGCATCCCTTTGGACTATGCAGGGTCGATTGTTGCGAGAGCTTGCGACGTGCGACGTAGAATCTCGACTGCGGCATCACACGCCCCATGCCAGCGGCTCTCGCGGGGGCCGGCGACCATGAGCCGTACGGTTGGTGGAGTCGGTGCGCTCTGCGAATCGAGAGCGAGCGGCAACGTCGTTCTAGACGTCTGGATCAGATCTTCCCAGATCCAGCGCGCGACCGTCTCTTCCGGGGTCCTACCGTCGACGACGCGATACGGCCGTCGAAACTCCTCTGCATACTCGAGCGTTTTTGCAGTCCCAGGCGTCGCCCGTGGATCGTCACGATCCACGACGATGACGAGGAGCGCGCTGCACCAAAGGACGTTCGCTCTCGTCCTTGACGTGTAGGACGCTTCTGTATGCGGAATGAGGTAGCGAGCGACCTCTTCGGGAATGGGTCCTAGCTCATCACGGCGATCTCGCGGCATGTATCCGGCGATCTTCCAGCCAGCCGCGATCGCGGCGTCGTGGGCTCCTCGATCCACACCCGTTTGACCCCCATGGATCAGCGTGATCATGAAGGTCGCTTCGCCCGCTTACCGGCATGCAGTTGTTCGAGTGCGAGCCGAATGAGATCGCTCATCGTGAGCTTGCGGTGCTGCATCTCCTTGCGCAACCACGTCTCTTCTGTATCGGTCACGCGTGCCCCGATGTAATTGTTGAGACCTTCGCGTGCTGCTCGTTTGGGTTCGAACATCGGGCGCTCAACCATCTATCAGGTTGTTAGACAACTGTCAAAACGTGCCGCTCAAAGCAAACGACGCGAACACGATGACGACACGCCCCTGGAGGCGATCGGCAAGCTCGAACGCTTCGTCGTCACGACGCTCGATTCGCTGCACGCTGCTGCCGTTCGGAACTCCTTGACTAGGGTGCCAATTGTCTGGCACCGGCGAGACGATCACGGTGATGGTCTCACCACTCCATGCCGAGAATCGAGGTGTCCGATCTTTTTCGTACCAGCCTACCCATGGAAGCTCTCGTGTTGGCTCTTCCGGCGAGGCCATCCACGCTTGCCCGAGGTGACAGCCACAGCTGCAACGCGGATACAGCGCCCCGCAAATGCGGAAGGTCACCCACAAAGAAGACCCATCGGAATACCCCTGCGCCTGCAACTCGTAGCAGCCACAACGATACTCTTCGTCGAGAGGTGGAGGAGGCTGCTGTGCCAACGCACGCTGTGCGAGGATCGCGCTCGTCGAGCCTTCTGCGTAGCTGATCGGGGCCAGCTTGCGGAGTGTCTTTCGAGCTTCTGTCATCGTCAGCTTTTCGCGTCGTGCGAATGCAAGCGTGCAGATGGCGCGCACACACCAGCGCGTGACGGTCTCCAATACGCGCGCAGTGCTCGGCGCGTCGCAGTGCCAGCAGTACACACGCTTGCAATGCTCGCAGCTCCAACCGCGCTGGTTGCAGTCATGCGGCGAGGCGGGGCGGCGTTCGAAGCTCATGTCTAGAGAACGAAGCCGGTCACTTCGATCAAGAAGTTGCCGACCGATCCGTTGTGACTATCCCGCGTCGATGGTGTCGTCGTGCCGCACGACGGCGCGGTGTAGTAGCTCGGCAGAATCTGATTTCCATCTGTACCTGCAATCGCGAACGTTCCACCTAACCCGACGTAACTCGGCGCCGCGATCCCGACGAGGAGTACGGCGCCGGCCGGAATGGTGGTGGTGATGGGAACTTGCACGACTTGATTGATGCCGTCGGGTACATCGATCAGGCTGGTGGCGTACCACGACATGAGCGCGGGGTTGAGTGTCGGATCTCCAACGCTCCCTGCGTAGATCCCGACTTCGACCGTGACACTTTTCGCCGTCGCGCTGTTGGCGGTGAACACGACGGTGTTCACACGGAAATCCCCCGTGATCGAGAACTGCGTGAGCGGAAACGTCCGCTCATACACCTCCGATTGCGTCGGCGCGTTCACACTCGCGTTCGCGAGACAGAAGGACGTGTGCCCGTTGACGACGACGTTGGTTTCTGTCTCGCGCAACAGGATCGGTGTCGGAGCATCGGGTGGGGCATCCGGCCGAGCGTCGACCCGTGCATCGGCAGTGTGCGTGCCCGCATCGAGCGGGCTTTCTCCGTGGAAGCTACATCCCACCAATGCGATCGCGAGAGCGATCGCCAACACCGGAAGCTTGGTTCGCATGGGCGGCATGGTGCCACGGCCGCAGCGCGCTGAACATGGGTTGTCTCGTACCCCTCTAATGGTGTACGTTTCACACTATGACAATCTTCGCGAAGATCCTACGCGGTGAAATCCCATGCCACCGTGTCTACGAAGACGCACACGTGCTTTCGTTCCTCGACATCCACCCGCTCTCGCACGGGCACACGCTCGTGATCCCGAAAGAGGCAGCTGCCACGCTCGATCAGTTGTCAGAGGAGGCTGCTGCTGCTCTCGGGCTCGCGCTACCGCGCATCGCTCGGGCACTGATCATCGCGACAGGTGCCTGCAACTACAACGTGCTGCAGAACAATGGAGAGGCGGCAGGGCAGACAATACCGCACGTGCATTTTCACATCGTTCCGAAGCACCTGGAGGGAACAGGTGGCGGCTTCGTTCCTGGAAAGCTCGACAACACAGTCGGCGCGCTTCTCTCGCAAGCCATTGGAAGTTGGTTCGAGATGGGGAGCCCTTCAAGAGTGCACGGCTTCGCACCTGGTGTAGATCTCGCCACGAAAACCTTCACGTGTCCGCGTTGCGGTGCACGCCGTGACTGTCAGGCACTCAATCCGATCTGCCTCGCGTGCCGGTATTCGGATCCTCGAAGCTTCGTGCTGGACTAGCTCACTTGCGGCCGATATCGGCGAGGACGAGCCCCCACACGTCGTGAGGCACCTGATCCATCACCCACGGCTTCGCCTGGGCTAGCTCGTAGACGGCGAGCGCCCACTTCTTACGGCGGGCAGGTACGTGAGCCAGTGCCCGATAGCCAGACAGCCGCCGATTCATATCGCGCCTGATCTCGACTGCGGTCGCTTCTTCGAGCGGCATGGTTCCCGAATGCGTCTCCACGCGGATTCCTGTCGGAGCGAGATCGCTCCACTCCACGCCAGAAGGGTGCTCTTCGCGCTTGGTTGCGTGGAAAGCCTTTCGTCCGCGCTGGACAATCCGACCTGTGGCGTCAACTCCAACGACGTGCAGTTGGCTGCCAGGATTTGCAGCTTGGAATTTCTTGGCTGCCTTGCGTGTCGTAAACACAGCGGATCGCGTCTTACCAGCAGCTGTCCGTGAGACCTCGTAACCGACGCTTTTGGGTCGCTGAAGAGCTTCCGCGATTTCACGATCCAGCTGTGCAGGCGTCTTCGACATGCCTGCAGATCCTACGACATTCGCCGAAGGAGCGCGACGTTCGCGCACTGCGCTGTCTCAGCCGACGGTGCCGACAGCCGTCGCTTCGAACACCTCGATTTCTCACCGAGGTGCGGGCTGTTCACGCTGCTCGTCCCGTCGTCGGGCCTGGCACATGCGACATAGGTTGTCGACGTAGAAGCAGGGCCACTCGGTATCTCCGCACCGTTCGCAGCACTTCCGATACGCGGCGCGATCCGCGGTGGTCGCGACTTCTTGCTGGTTGAGTAGACGCATAGCCCTGTCTGAAGCAGCGCCTGTGCCAGCGCTAAGTTGTCGTGGTTAAAGCCTGGGTTGTTCGATACCCAGTCTCCATCCGACAACAGCGTGTCTTAGTTGCTCTGCCCCGGGACGTAGCCGAACAGCTCGATCTGTCCAACGCCCGTGACCGTCTGCCCATTCGAGGTGCCGCTCACGACCGCGCTGCCCTCGTACCACGGTGCGAAGAAGGCTGGCCGTGCCGTCAGCTCCTGATCGAGCACCGTCGGTTGCACGACGAGGTGCACGCCCTTCGACGGGATGTCGACCGTGAACTGCGTCGGATAGATGTTTCCAGAGTGCGGCGAGGTCCACGATCCCGAATGGCCGAGCGTAAACTGATTCGAGGTGAGCACGCCTTGTCCGCAGGATGGTGCCGCGTCGAGGAAGTTCACGGTCCGCGAGAGCACCTGATCACGGTGACCACCCACGTAGATGTCGTAGATCATCAGCTCTTGGCCGTTGGAGAGCTGCACGCCGTACCAATCCCAGCCAACCGGCACACCTGCGAAGCAGCACGGATCCCATTCGCGATCGAACCAGCTCTGTCCAACGACCGGCTTCACCTGGCCCGTCGGCAACGTGAGCGTACCCACGGTCGCGAGACGCGTGCGCGAGTAGTACCAGTTGTCGCCGGCGTATTGCCCGCTCGGAGTGATGAAGGCTGCGTAGCCGTTGTTCAGCTCGAGGAGCGGGGTCTTGAGGCTCGTTGAGTAGAGATCGAGGTTATAACCGTCGACCGCGGCACGCACGTGATCGACGAGTCCCCCGCCACCCGTGGCGGAGGGGCCGTGGTCGATCGCGAGGTTGAAGCTGTTGACGGTCTGCGCGAACGTGCCGGCGACGAGGTACGAGCTCTGATGGAACACCCCCGTCTGCTTGTCGGTCAGGCCGACACTTCCCCAGAGCAGCGTCGAGTAACCGCTCGCGTCCGTGCAGAGATCCGGGCACAGGAAATTCGGCACGATGAACTGGAAGAGGAAGACGTGGTACGTGTAGCGCTGATCGATCTGCCCGAACCAGAACCACTCGTTCATGGGATCTGGATTGATCGGCGCGTCATCGTGCGGAAGCTGGATCTGCGTCGGCGGCAGATCCGGGCTCGCACAGAAGCTGATGGAGTCGCTCTCTTGCGCGACGGTTGCGGTGGTCTCATCAGGCGGCGGTGCAGCGCAGCTCGTGAGGAGAAAAAGGGCGACGGCGAATAACTTCTTCATGCCTGTCAAGTTGTATCGCAAGGTGTAATTTTCCGATACTGCTTAAATTAGCCAGTGTGCGGGAGCCACGAATCAGTGCGCCAACACGCCCGGGGGCACGAAATCGTTCCTCTCGCCACGCAACCATTCGTGATGGCCGCCGAACCCGCCGAGCGACGCGGGAATCCAATCGCAACCGAGCAGCACGTGAGCGATGAAACGATGGTGCCCGTCGTCGATGAAGGGCATCCCCCAGTAGATCGGTCCACCCCAACGCATAGGAGTTACTTCGTTGTCGACGAAGATAGGATCGATCGGACGGTCCGCGAGGATCTCATCCATGAAGAACCGCACACGCCGAATGTCGTAGATGCGTCCGCGAATCCTGCCAAATTCTGCGAGCGGTCGCGAGCGTTGGATACGACGGTCTTTCGCGATCGCGTCCGCCCAAGGCGGCCAGTAGATCGAGTGGAGCCGTCGCGTGAGGATATATTCCGTCATGTCAAGGCGCTTCGCCGATTGCACGTTTCTGTTCTTGTGAAAGCCCATCCACCAAGCTGCACTTGTTGCAAGTCATGTGAACGAGCGCGTGGGTGATCTGATCTGCGGTCGAGTGAACGTCGCCGATCGCGAAGCAGTTGGACGATTCGCCAGCAACGATCGTTCCGTCGCTTGAGATGCTCGGCGAGCAATTTCCCGACATCCCTACCGTCGCACGGGCTCGCAAGATCACGAGGGCTTCCCGCACGTCATGAAACGAACGAGTCAGTGATCGCAGATTGAAGGAGGTGGGCGATTTCCGCAGCGGTAGCGACGCCGGTGCCCGCGATGGTTTCAGACGACCGATCGGGATGAGGTGGGTCAGCGAAGGCACGAAGACAACTCGGGGATCGTCACGGGGAATGCTCTTGGGAGCCGTCGGATAGAACCGTGGATCGTTGGTGACTTGGACCAGCAAGTCAGGCCACTCCGGTCGAAGGATCTTCGCGCGCAGATCCGGATCGTCGAGCCACATGCCATTCGTGATCAAGATGATCTGGAAGCCTCGATCACGCGCAGTCGTGAGGTACTCTACGACATCGGGATGTTCGGTGGCCTCGCCGCCACTGATCAGGAGCCGTCGCGGAATTCCGCGACTCCACGCAAGTCCCTCAAGCCGCTCGGTGAGCGCGAGGGCGGCGAGGAAGATCTCGCGGGTCATGTGCTTACCCGCTGGAGTGGACCCTTCCATACAGTGCGAACACCCCATGCCGCACGCGTTCGTGATTTTTAGAAGCACGTCAGTAATTTTCTCCACTGGCGAGCCAGATATCTTCTTCCTCGCATTCGCGCTCGAGACGTTCGCGGTTCTCAGGAACATCTTCGTCGTACTGGAGGATGTGATCCGGCAACTTGACGCCTTGCTCCTTCCAACGTCGGATCGATCCCATCATCGATTTGAGATCGCCAGGCTTCCAGCCGAGACTCGATCCTGGCGGCTGCTCGAACCAACAAATGAAGTGATCCTCGGGAAGCTTCGCGAGCGGGGCGGCGACCGGCACCGTGCTTTCTAAGATCTCACGGTGGTCCGCTTCGTAGTGACCTTTCACGGAAGTCACCGCAGCTTCTGCCGTAGGAGCTTGCACGATCGCTTCGTAGGTGGTTCGTTCGACGCGCACGAGCTCGACGCGGAACCATGGAAGTGGATAGCATTTCTGACAACGCCGATTGCCGCAACCTTCCGGCGTCCGCGGTGGTGGCGTCCAATTCTTGAAGTTGAAGTTCATCTTGAAGTCCCTCCTTGAGGGTTACGACCGCTCTCGGCATCGCTTCGCGTCAAATAGAACGTCGTGCTCACGGTGTGGGCCTTCCATGTGAGCAGCCGTTCCAATCCTTCGTATGTGGCAGGCAAGCGTTGGATCCGATTTCGGCAAAGCAGCCCTTGCACGGCGCGTTGACACCATCCTTCAAGCGCACAGTCGAGAGCCATCGGATCGGTGTAGCCGATTTCTTCGTCTGCAACCTTCGTGTGCCCAGCTCGCCGCAAGAGTCGTTGAGAGATGGACATCGCCGCTGCCTCACGCGAGATGAGGTAACGAAGGCGTGATGACGTTTGCCCGGCATTGGGACCAAAAAGGAAATCTCCGAATCGATCTGTCTCACGATCGAGATCAAACATGCGAATGCGACACTCTCGCGCCGTAGCGACCAAGAAATGACCGATCTCGTGCGCCGGCCACCACGCGCTGGAAGTGTCCTTGTAAAGCCGAGCATCTGCCGCAACTCCTGGAACGAAACGATAGGCCAACTCGGAGATCTCGATGAGCGTCACGGCGCCACGTCTGTGGGTGCACGGCGTTTGATGACGACGGCCGCCTTTGGTATCGGACGGCACACGTCCCATCGACGCGCGTCTTCGACAGCAAATAGATTTTCTCCGACGATGGGCTCTTTGTCATAGACGTAGATCCATTCACCGCACGGATCCTGTTCGAATGCAGCGACGCGCACCGGGCTGCCAAGGGCGCGTGACAACCACGAGGGCGTACGTGTAATCGTGCCGAAGGTGCGGGTGTCGTCAAATAACGTGACCGTGATCTTCATGAGGAGCATCACGGCGTCTTCGAGATCGGTGCCCACTGATCGAAGGTCGTCCAGCCGCAGAAGCCGCCTTCGTCTGTGGCGACCCAGAAGTCATGGCCGTTTTTGTCGACGACATCGATCGTACCTTCCATCCCGAGAGGAATCTCCTTGTGGGGAGCCGTTCGACGAACGCGAAGGCCGAGTGTGGGCTGGATAGACTCATCCGTCATTCGTCGTCGTCCTCCGTGGTGTTGGCGGGATGAGTGCCGTCGAGCCACATGTCGATGTCGAGCCGCGGCACGTGAACACGCACTGTCACCCAGAGGTGCTCTTCGGCATCTTGTGTGACAACCAGCTGTCCGGCGTCCTGCACGATCTCGTGTTCCAGCTCGAAGTTGTTTTCGTGTAGCCACACAGCCTGCAAGACTTCGACAGCGGCTTCGGCGAGCGCTGGGTCGACGCGTGGAGTTGTCTTCTTTGCTCGCACCTTCTTCACTGTCGCCTTCTTCTTCGTCGATTTACTCGTCATAGTCCCAGTAGCCCGAGTAATCCTTCGGCCATGGAGTCCACGCGTCGCCACGTGACCACAGAAGTGTGGCCTCGTCGAGATAGCTCGAGTCCATCGTGTTACAGCCGAGCCCGTGCGTGATCGTGCCTGTGTTCGCGTGCTCGCGATCGTATCGTGCATGCCAATGCCCATGCACGTGACGCTCGGGACGGTGCTGGCAGATCAGCGCGTCGATGCCGGCCATCGAGATCTGCTGCTGTCGCTGATACGTGGCGGAACCCTTGGCCGAGAACCCAGGAGGCATCGCGTTCGCATCGTGCGTAACGAGCACGTGGATCGGTCCGTTCGCTTCCCGAGCCCATGCGAGTTCCTCCATCTTGATGACCTCTTCGGGCCACCAGGAGACACCCGCGACGCGACTTGCCCGATCGATCGAGGGTGCGCCACCTAGAAACAAGAATCGAGTGCCGTCGACGTCTTCATGCACAGATCCACGAGGCTGGTAGATCACGTTCGGCGCGATCGTGACTCCGCGATCGTTGGCTCCACAGAAGAGTCGGCGTAGGGCTGGATGATTGTCGTGGTTACCGTCGACGAAGCGCATCGTGACGCCGGCAGCAACGAGCTTATTTGCAAGCGGTAGAAGTTGATCGTTATCTGGCCACAGGAAGCCCCAATCGCCCACCTGCACGATCTCCGCACCGTGCTCGCGGGCACGATTGATCGCAGCCGCAACGAAGTCCAGGTCCCCATGCGTGTCGCCGACGAAAAAATACTGCTTCACGGCCATTCTCCGCTACGCAGCAGCGCTTCCGTTTCCGCCCAGCGCTCGTGCGATGGAATCTCGCGTCCGTGGACGTACGCTTCTAGCGCGTCGGCCTCCTTCACCACGAGCCCGAGCTCACGCATGCGCTGGCGACCGAGCAGCGTGGTCACGTGACGATAGGCTTGCCACGTCGCGAGGAAGAGCTGGTTGCACGCAGGCGTTCCGGGCGTCGGTAGCGGAAGCTGGTGTTCGTCCTTCTGCGTGCGATCGCTCGCGTAGATCGCACAGAGTAGCGCCATGTGCTCTGTCGTTGGCGCTCCAGCGGAGGGTTGAGCCATAGCGATGCCGCGATCGAAAAACTTCGAACTGCTCATCGAGGTTTCGATTCCTTTTGCATGAACTCCAGGATGGTGCGCTCGAGGTCCGCCATGTCCATAGTTGAGAGCACGACCGACGGTCCACGAAATCCACGCCGAATCTCGCGCCCCAGCTCCGTACGAATCGTAATGTTCTGGAGCGGAATACGTTTCGAATCAGTCACCAGTCACCTCCACTCAGGGTCGGCACATATTCGAGCGCTCTGGATCGATCCGGCCGCTTCGTGCCGCCTGCGTCGTGAGAGTCCATCGACATCATGTGCAGGTTGCCGCTACCGGCGACGTAGAGTTGCCAACCATCGGCCGCGATCGCCCGCAGTAGCTCCGCCGCGGCGTGCAAGCGTTTCGCGTTCGTCTTCTCACGTCGAGGCTTCATGCTCTAGGACTCCTCCTCGCGATCGAAAGCAGCGCAGGTTCGGGCTGCTCACTTTTGCCAATCCTCGATCGCATTCGAAATCGCCTCTGCGAACGTCTTGCCGCTTCCGCGGCCGACATGACCATTCGATGCGCTGTCAACGACAGCGTTGTAGCTGGCAACAGCGTCGCGGCCGAAGGATGCCGGCGCGCGCCGGATCGACAGTTCAAGCCCAAGGATCAGAAGGTGGGTTTGCACCTCCACGAGCGTCATGTCGTTGGTGAGGGTGATCGTTCGTCTGGTAGCCACGGGTAGATCTACTTTCCCTCGTCGGTGAGACGAGTTTCCATACGGCGGCATCTGGATCGTTCGGTCCTCGCCGCCGCTCGCCGGCGCGGTCACGAGAACCTCACCACACCGCGCGAGGTGGCGACCTGCGAGAAGACCTTCGCGAGGTCGTCGTACTTGCGCAGAAACCAAGCGTCGTCGGCGCCGACGCGATGCTCGCTGAACAATTCGCGATGCGACAGGCCATTGCTCGAACCGCGGAAGTCGGCCGAGATCCGCGCAGCCGTGGTCCAGCTGATGGTTCCTTCGTTATCGGCGAAGTTGATCAGCGGCGCGAACGGAAGACTCAGCCTTGTCGGATCCTCCCACAAGATCTGAGGCAGGATGCCGAGAACGGATCGACACAGTCGCTCGCGCCAGACGTTGTAGCCGGAGTACGACATCGACACGGAATCGGTGCGGCCGTTGGCGACGAAGCACCCATAGCGGACGAGGGTGCCGTAACGAGCCGCATGTTCTTCGATGATGGGGAGGTCGCGCGCTCGCTCCGCGAACACATCGAGGTTGTAGAGCCGAAGGTGATCGCACTGTTCGCACCACTTGCCAGGCTCAGTGATGCACTCGACGCGCCTCACGTTCAGGTATCCGTAGATGTCGACGCCCATTGCTACTTGGCTCCCTTTTTCGGCACGCCCGACTTGCCCTTGGCATCGGCGGCCGGAGTAGAGGCCCCGTCTCCTTCGCCACCACGGCGAGAACGACGTCTCCTCATGCTGCCTCCGCGTCGATCTTCTTGGGATACGCGATCGGCTCTCCATTCGCGTCGACGATCGCGAGCTTGGCCACCTCTCGTCGCAGCCGCCGATTCAACGCCCAGAGGTAGCGATGATTCCCCCGATGTCGAACACGCCGGGCGATGCGCGCAAGCGCGTTCTGCATCCAAGCGCCGAGGTCTTGGCCGATGTCGGACGGCCGCTCTGCACCGTGGGCGACGAGCTGATCGATCGCGTAGCGGTAGCCACGCTCTCGTGCACGGATCTTGGACATCGCACGCTTGGAGAACACGGTTCCATCTGGAAGGAGCCAGAGTAGCTGCGACGATGCGCGGCCCCCATAGATCGCATTCGTGGCCTGGTAGATGTTGCCCACGTGCCCCGGCAACACGAGCGTGCCCGTGGTCGTTCGACGAGGTAGCGGATCACTGTGACTGATGAGCGCTTCGATGCCGCGGACGCGGAGCAGGTCGAAGCAGCGTGCCAGGAACCAGCTCTCTCCGTTGCCGGGAACGCTCGAGAGGAGCACAAAACGTCCCAGTTCGATACCCGCCATCCGCTCGCACGGAAGTCGACGGAGCACCGCTTCATTCGGCGGATGTGAGAACACCGCGACACCCACGAGCTGCTCGCCTTGGTAGAGGCCGTAGCGTGCACGAGCTGCCGGGTAGCTGCCGCTGTAATGGTGCTCTTCGACAAAACGCTTGGGCGTTGTGTCATCGAAGAGCTCCGCAACTTCGTACGCGCTTGTGTCGATGATCTCGCTCGGATCTCTCCACGATCCGAGACGCTGGTACCAGCGCTGGTTCACGGCGCATCCTCCGCGAAGTGCGTTTTGATGGCAACGCGACGACCTTCGACGTCGAACTTGGCAAGCTGGATCCAAGCCTGGATCGCGATGGAGACTGTCGTGTCTTCCTTGGTGGAGACGTGGTAGCGCGCCTGTTCCATCACCTTCGTCAGCAAGTCGAGATCGCGCCAGGCGAGGCGAAAGGTCGATGGGAACTCCCCATCGCACGCCGTGTTGTGGAGACCGTTGATCACTCCCGCCGTTCCAGCTTCGCGACACTTGTAGTCGTAGTGGTTCGCAGCCACCCGCTTGAGGAGCGTCGTCCACGTCAGTGGTAACGAAACCACGAGATACACCTCGTAGTCGAACTTCATCGCCGTCATGCAGCCACCTCGTGCAATTGCTGACGAAGCTGCGCGGCGAGATCCCGGTATTCGCGCAACGCCCCGCACCAGCTAGTCAAGATGTCGTCGATCGCATCCGGGCCCGAAGCTGTCTCGCCGTAGCGAACGTTGTCCTTCGCGCACACCACGTTTACCGCAGCACGGCACCCGACGAACTGCGTCGCGGTCACATCGACAATCGTGACCCCGACGTGGTTCCACGCGTGCCGATGCGGATAACGTTTGTGCCCGAAGCGCGTGTCTTTCGCCATGTAGAATCCCGTGCGTAGTGCCCACGGATCTGCAAGCTTGACGGCGATGAGCAGCGCGGCGAGTCCGCATTGTCCGGCGAGATCGCGGGGAAGTCGGCGCTTCAGGAGTTGCGCGCGAACATCGCGCGCGGTTGCCAGTACGTTTTCCCTCATGCGCGAGGCTTCTCCCACGTTAGCTCGCCCGGCCGGCAGTCGCTGTAGTTGTCGCGACCCTCCGACACGTAAAGGCCGCAGGACAGCGCGAAGGTTGGGCGATGGAACTTGAAGGTTTCGCAGAGCGACTCGGCCATCGCGGCAACCGTCTCGCGATACTTAAGCTCTTCTGCGTGCCAGAAACGATCGCCATCGTTCAACTTTCGATCATTGAACTTCTTGACCTTCTCCAAGACGACCACGGCCAACCGGGAAAACGTCGCCTCGATCGAGTGGTCGCGGTCGCGGTCGACATGCTGGGTCCAGGGGACCCCGCACGAACAATCCGCACAACCGTTGTAGGCGTGGCGTTCGACGGAACAGTTGCAGCAACGCACAGTGTTCGTGCTCATAGCGAAGAAGCTCCCTTGCGGATCGCGTGCCGGCTGAACATCCACCTAACTGATTGATCTGACCGTCTGGGTATCGAGCTACCCGTGTAACGCAAGCGCCACCGCTTGTGGCGCCCAAGCGACAGGATCTCGAGATCACTCCCGCACGTATTCCTTGCGGAGCTTGTTGAACGCGCGCTTCGAAAGTGAGATCGCAAGCTTAAGCTCGAGATGCCTCCACGGGTTGTCGAGCTGCGAGTCCTGTGGATCGATCCGCTGAAGGATGCTGTTGCCGGTGTACGGCTCATGGGTCGTCCAGTGCTGGAGAGGCCAAGGTATCTTCCCTGCTGGGATACCCATGAGCAGCGCGAGCGCTCGCGGGTTGTCAGGGCTGATCAAGGTGAACACCGAGGCTCGTGAGGGTGGGTTGATGGCGCATTCGAAGTACCGCCCATTCCATTTCCCGAAGCGGAGACCCTCCGGCGTTCCCCCGTAAGTCTTGTACCAATCACGGCCTTCCTTCTGCTGAAGGATGTTGCCGGTTGACCAACGCAACGTGTCGCGCGTAGGAAACGGCTCTTTCTCCGTGCTCTTCCACGAAGTCTTGGGGGCGATGAGTGAGCCCCGTGCGACGGCGGCCCAAAGGAAGGGCAGGTTTCGCTCGAGACGCTTGCGATACCAGGCAAGGATCGTTGCCTGCTTCGCTGCGAAGTCCGCCGTCGCGAGCCGTTGCACCCCGTTGATGAGATTCACACGCCCGTACCAGGAGCGTGTCTGCTCAATGTCCGCGGCTGTGCCAAAGTAGCTTGGGTCGAGTGCCATCGGCTCGATCGCTACCTTGCGGAGATCGCGACCTCCCCAGCGCATGACTCCAGGCTGCTGCCGCTCTCGTGGGAGATCCTCGATGTGCGCATCCCCCGGTAGAAGTTTTTGGGCGGCTTTCCCCGCGTACAGCGCTTGGCGATCTCCCACGACATCGAGCAAGATCTCCGGCACCTGATGGCGGTAGCGCTCCTCGAGCCACGCGTTGTGCCCGAGCGGCGGCTTATTTTTCGCACGCTCCGCCGTCGTTGTCGTTGTCGTGAGGGCCGGCAGGACGAGCGGCGTGTAGTGACCCGTTGACACGAGAGCGCTCTGTGCCGCCACGAGAGCATGAGGAGCGACCACCATCTCGCCGGTGTACGAGAGCTGTGGCAGCTTCTCGTCGTCGCGATCGAACTTCGCCGCGATCAGCTCAAAGAGTAGGATCAGCCAAACGAACTCCGGCGGTTCCAGCTCGGAGATTTCAGCGATCGCCTGGGCCTTTGCATCGAGCGGTACCAGTGCATGTTTTCTAGACGTGCGCTTGACCGGATCTTCTTCGAGAAGCCTGTAGGGGAACCAGTGCTGCCGCGCACGCTCTTCGAGCTGTCGATCCGGCCGCCGCGTCATGTTGTGATACTCGGGGTGCGCGCCGTCCTGGAAGTCGGTCAAGGTCGTGATCGTTTCGCCATTGCGGAGGCCGAGCGCGAAGTACGCCTTGCAGTTGTCCCCGGATCGAATCAACGCGAGTGTGATGCCTGAAACCATTTGATGTCGGAGGGCGTGCAAGAACGAGTTGATGCTCGAGAACTCGTAGATCTTCCGGTTGTACTGGAGCGGTTTGGGATCCCGAGCTCCCTGCGTGAACTGATGGATCGCTAGCGTGACCAGGCTGCGTGACGCGGCAAGGCGGAGTTCTCCGAGTGCCCTTTCGTCGTTGAGGATCTTTTGAAGCGCGGGTAGCTCGTAGCTGTAATGGGTTGCGGCGGATCGCAACGCCCCCCGGAATGCGACGATCGCCTCTTCGCACGATGCTTGGGTGACCAGCGCATGGAACGCTCGCAGGGGACCGAGTGTTTCTTCGACCTCGTCCGCCGCATAGAGGAGCGTGTGAAAACGGAGCGACTTCTCTTTGACGTACGTCTCGAACAACCCGCGCAACAGCAGGATTGCTGTCGTGCCGGTCGGATCCTGCACACGAGCGTCGTTGAGCGCGGCGACGTACTTTTGGAGGTCGTGATCCTGGAACTCAGAGTTATTGAACGAGATCGTGTACGTGTTCGTGCCGAGCTTGGTGCCCGTGAGCTGGGCCCACAGCGGCACGGCCGCATTCAGGATCTCGTTGAGCGTCATGACTTCTCGACGAAGAGATCGTCGAAGATGTTCGGGACTGTTTGATCACGCACGCGTTTCGCTTCGAGTACGGCGACCCCGAGCGGTGTGATGCGTCGACCTGTCCCGCTCCGTGCGATCAGGTGCTGCCGTTCCAAGCTGTGGATCGTGTGGCCGTGCACGCGTCCCCAAGATGCGTTCGCGAAAGCTACCCCGAGCCCGAGGAGCTGCTCGCGGGTGAGCTTGGGCAAGAGCTGCTCGGCAGCAGCCCGCTGTGACTCGACCGAAGCTTTGTGAGGCGCGTAGCGACCACGTGCGGTCACGCGCACGCGCCGCTTGCAGGTGCCGCAGGCTGCTTTGCGGTCGAGGCCGACGTCACCAGGCACGGGGACTCCGTCTTCCGAGCCCGTGCAGTATCCGCGATGCACGAGGGCTTCACGGGGCGTAAGCCCGAAGCGTGCACGCCAGCGGTTCGTCATCGATAGTGCTCGAAACGTTTGCGAGCGCTCAGAATGAACCAAGGCATGTCACGCGCGGCGTTTGCGATCGTCCAACTATTCTCGTTCGCTCGCTCGAATTGGAGGACCCGGCCGACCGGAAAGAAATTACCGACGTAGGTGTCGGGTTCACGGTTGGTGACCACGACGGCTTTGAAGGGTTCGAGTGAAACGATCTTCAACTGAAGCCCCATGGACTCAGGATTGATCACTTCATCGATCTCGAATGTTGCCGTCATGACGATTTCCAAGGCCAGCGCCCCAGCTCGATAGACCACTCGGGCACAGGGAAACGATCGTTCGGCGGTATCGCCGATCCGTAGTCGTCGTTGAACCTCCACTCGCCAATCCCTGGTGACCACGCGGATCGGATGATGGCTTCCGCACGATCGTGCAGAACGCGTCCGCTCCTTCATCCCCGCCGACACCCGTCTCCCAGAAGGCGAGCACCTCTGGAGGTGGCGGCCAGGCAACAGGTCGACAATCCGGCTCGTGGTCGGCGTCGCCCTGTTGGTACCACGAGATCCAGCGCAGGTTGTTATGCATCGCTTTTCTCCGAATCGTGCGACTCGCCGCACGGACAGCTCTCGAACCATTCGGATTCTTCGAGCGTGAGCGGCCGATCCGGTTCCTTCAGACGTGCGAAGTACATGGCCGCTTCCGTCAGCACGTCGCTCACGCTCGGGCGATGCTCCGAGGCGTAGTCTCCATGGTGCCGCTCGGCAGCTGCGTGCGACGGGAGCCACGTCCACAGCTGGTCCGCGGAGTTTTCCTCATCCTCCAACTGTCGGAGGAGTTGGATCAGATCCTGTTTGAACGTGGGCTTCACGCGAGGTCTCCGGGCTTGTCAGGATCGTTGGGATGGCGCTCGGCGCGGATGAGATACTTTGAGAGGCTCGCGAGCTGATTTCCGAGAAGCGACATCCACTCTCCGTAGGTCAGCTCCCAGTCCCGTTGGATCAAGATCATGGCTTCACGCCATGCCCCGAGAGCACGCGAAAGGTGAGGCCTACGCTTGGGGACGATGGTGCACGGCGTGGCGAGTGCTTTTTCGACCGACTTGTGCAATCGCATGCCGCCTGTAAGAGCGTCGAGCCGCTCGACGAGCACGGAGAACAGATCTTCATAGTCGAGATCGGGCTGGTTGAGCAGCGCGAGGTAGCTTGTTCCGAAGGCCGCAGAAGCGGAACGATAGCTTGTGACGCGGCGATGTTCTTTCACGGCTTCTGTTCCTCGCAGCGCTTTCGCCAGGCCAACAACGTTCGCACCAGATCAGCTGCATCTTCCACCGTCAGGCGATGCCGGAAGCATGTGACGTCGTGCCATTTCAAAGTCCCAGGCTCGACTTCGAAGATCAGCGCGAAGTCATGCTCCTCGAGATGCTGTCCTAGGACAACACGGCCATCGCCGTAGCCGAGTTTGGTTGCTTCGGCCTCTGGAACCGCGGCGATGAGCGCGGAAGCGGTCGCCCCGGCTTCGGGATCGCAGCGATGGTGGCTGAATGGCGAAGCGTACCAGCCACAGTCAGGACAGACTTTGCTCATGGCACGCTCGATGCTGGCTTAGCCTCGCTCAGCTCACGTGCTCTGCACATATGCTCTTCGGCTTTTTGGTCGTTGCCGGCCTTGCGCTGCTCCTTGGCAAGCGCGAGGTGCTCTCCGATCGCGTTGTGCTTGTCGAGATGCTCTTTCGCCTTGGCCTCGTGGTACTTCGCCTGTTCGTGCCGACCAGCGTGAAGAGCCGCGAGCGCTGCATCCTCGTGAGCGTTGCGAGCTTCGAGATGCTTCGCCTGCCGATTGTGCGGACCGGACGAGTACGACTCGTCAACGGTCTTGGAACGCTTCTCGGCACGCGCTGTCGCGGCGTCGGACTTTGTCTCTTCCTTGGATTGAGTCACGCTGGTCGACATGTACATCCTCCACAAAGCAAATCGGATGCCGCACCAACGAGGCCGTAAGTCCGTGGAAGTCAGACGACCCACGTCCACAAGCGGCACACCTTTGAGGCATGCAAGACACGGGTAGCGCATCACCCGGGGTCAGTCCTGCTGTCCAGGAAGCACCCGGCCGCCGCGCAGCGCGGGCTGGCATGCTGACGATCGCATACCCATCTCGAGATAGGATGTGCCGTGCCTCGACCCCCACACGTGCCGCACTGATCTGTTTCGTCGGCCGGTAGAAACCGATCGACACCGCTGCAGTGCATGCAACGTCGTTCCAGCACGAGCCCTCTCTTATCAAGGGTCGTCGTGTTGGACTTGTCGCGCAGCGCTTCATCCGCGACATGCGCGAACGATGCTGCCCAGGCAGGCCCGAGGCTTCTCGACGAGTCGAGAGCCATCCTTCGCACCTCAAGCAAAGCATTCTCCAGCTCGGCACTCCGGGCCTTCAGCTTTTGAAGCTCGGCGTCTGCGACACGCACGTCGTAGTCTCGAGCCTCCGCGTAGAGGCGTCGAAGCTGCGCGAGCTCGCCCCGCATGAGGGCGTTCGCCGATACCAATCGCCGCGCCAACGAACCCGGCGGCATGTCGTCCAGCGAGACCCTCAATTCGCCAGCGGCTGCCGTGAGATCCGCCTCCGTCGCCCGTAGACGTGCGATCAGCGAGAGCACGTCTTCAGGATCGATGCGAAACCCCCGCATCGCTTCTTCACGTGCCGCACGTTCGAGCTTGTCGATGTCGACGGTCACAGCATGACTCCGGTCTCGATCATGGTTCCTTCGCGCGAGAGATTTCTACATCTTGCACGAACTCGGCCAACTCTCCGGTAAGTGCAATATGGCGCAACCTGCCAGCTCGCTCGCACACGAGGATCTCTACAGCGTAGTTTCTGTTGACGATGACGAGTACGATCTCGCCAACGATATGCCTGCCATCTGGATCGCTGCGATCGATGTAGCTGATCATGCGGCCGACGAGATTTGTCATCATGTGCATTGATCCACTCTAGCGCATAACGCGATCCTTGTCATAACGTCCACTCTCGTTGCTTCAGCTCGTGATGTGCACGCGCGATCAGCCCGACTGCAATCGTGGCCAACGCATTCTCCGCGCACGTGATGGGCTTGCACAGATCCGTTTCAGAAGGAGCGGGCGGCTCCTCCCAGAAGCTTGCCGTCTTGAGCATGCGACACTGCTTCTGTTTCGGCACACCGAATCCGAGCATGTCTAGTACCGCAAACTCCACCCGCAGCGCCGTCAACTCATGAGCGTTTTGCTCGGCAGGATCTTTGGGCAAGAAGGCTTCGATATTTTCAGCGCAGTGTGGATCGCCGAGGCAGAGCGCGTGGGCCAGCTCGTGCAGGATCGCCTCGATGTCGCTGAGTTTCTTGCTGCGGTGTTTCACGGTCGAGCCCGGATGCTCAGCAGCAGGCGCGTACTCGTTCCACAGCCGCTGCAGCGCCGCATGCAACTGGGTGACCGTGAGTCGAAGCTTTGTTTTCACGGAACCCTGCCGAATGTACGTACCAAACATTCGAAGCACACGCGCAGGCCCCCGCCCATGTAATGGTGCCGAGGTTCGTGCCCGCAGAGGATCAGTCCAGGATCTTCACCCGCCTTCGCGCGGAGGAGTGCTTCTTCATCGTCGTATTCCTGAACGTGCACTCCGAAGTGAGGCGCGAACTCGGCGGTGTATCCGTGCCGGCGATCGACACGCTCGATGGCCTTGTCGCGGAACATGGTGTCCGCATCATCGTTCGACATAGCTCGCTGCCTCCTTCTTACATTCCCGTTGGTTCTCTCCGCTCCCGACAACACGGTTATCGAACCGCAACTCGTAGCGTTCTGGGCGAGTGCCGCCACCGTAGATCGGCGTGATCCACCATCTGCCGCAGTGCGACTCGACGTAGTCGCCTGTCGATCGTTTCCAACGTACGTGCATCGAAAGCTTAGGCCTCGCCCCACAGATGAGCGTGCTCGACAAGTAAGTCCAGCCAGTACTCATTCATGTCAAGCTTCCCGTCCGACCCTCGACACGCCTTAACGAGACCTCTCCAATGATCGGATCGGTCCTGTGTAGACGTGATCGTGATGCCGGGTCGCGCCTCGAACGCGAACCATACGCGCCAGCCTGCCATGTCAGCTCCGTGCCTTGTCAGCATCGGCAGCCTCTTCGGCCGCAATCCGCGCCTGCCACCCACGCACCTGCTCTAGCGTGGCGCCTGCCTCCATCATCGCAAGGATCGGCAAGCGGCGCAGTTGCCAGGTGTGCAATGCGTTGATGGCAGCGAGGCCACGGTGTCGGTACAAGCACACCGCGTGCGCGTGATGTCGAGTGCCGTACTTCACCATCTCGGATTGGCGCGCGATCACCTTGCAGAAGCGACACTGGCCCCAGGCTGGAACGTAACGACTATTCCGAGGCATTGGGTACTCCGCCATGCGCCGGGCACGCTGGCGGTAGAATGTCGTCGTACGTCACAGCGATGACGTCGTGGATGCAGTAGGCGAGGAACCTCGCGTCGATCGGCCAGTTGAACTTCTTCGCGATCTCTGAAAAGTTTGGCTTGATCAACTCCGATTGGAGCAAGTCGACGATCGTTAAGGCGTGGCCGTGGCCGTGTTTTCGATAGATCGCAACCGCTTGATGGATCTGATTGTCCGTTAGGAACTGTGTGAGCTTGATGTTCTTCATGGAGACTCCTTCGAGTGGAAGGACTGGAGGAGCTGCATTACGCGAAGCGCTTGCTCCTCGCTGAGCCGATCCGCTTCCACATGCAGGCCTCCAAACTGACGCGCTTGCACCCGTGCAGCCGGAACTTCCCCAACGATCCGTTGAATCCGCTCGACTTGCGCTTCGAGTTGCTCGCGGCGCTTTTCATCTTCACGTCGTCGCACTTCTACATAGCCGTTTGTTGTCATGGTACTTGCCCGCAATGATGCGGACCCGGCCGACCTTCGGATAAAGACCTGCCGTTTGCTCGGCACGAATCTCGATACTGCCGACGTATTCCCCGTCGATTCTTGAGATGTCGTAGCGACCGCCGAAACTCTTGCCACTGTCGAAAGGGATCTTTCGTTTGGTCAGCTCTGCCTTGAGGCCTTCGAACGCCGCGACGAGCTTACGATCTTGCTCGGTCGAAACTGCATCACGTTGCTCTTGGAGGGTCACGACACACTGCCTTCCCGTTGGATACGCCGCTCGATGAGCGAACGGTTCTGCACGATGTAGCTGCGGCTGTCCGCGAGGTACAGCGCTCGTGTCACAGGTTCGGTTCCCACTGCATGCCGCACGGCACGAGTCCGGCATCGTCGAAGTCTTCGGGCTGCGGGGCAACGTGATCGAACGACCATTCGCTTGGCTTGACGCGAGCAACACAGAGAAGTGTCAAGTCCGGCGCGTTGGCAGCTTCGCCGTTGTCCTGGATGAACTTGCCGTTGGTGTTGCCACAGTGCGGACATTTCCCGTGCTTCATACTTGACCTGGTTAAAGCAGATCGTGTGCCGAATGACGGCGTGTGTAAGTGCGTGAAGCGCCAACCCTGGGTAGGAAAGTACCCGTCTCTGTGCCGACATAGGGCTGTGTCCGAGAAAGGACACTTTCGCGTCGTCATCGAGACTTCCTCCGTGTGGCAGTTTTCTTCGGGCGCGGCTTCTTGAGCGTGCTGTGCCACTCGTAGCCGAACGAGGAGACGGTCAAGGTCGCTGCCAGCTCCGAGACTGCACCGCGCATCTCACTGACGACGCAGGCAATCTTGGCATGCGGTACGAGGATCGCCTCGCCGAGCCGCAGTGCCGCGCCACCGCACGCGAGCGCGACCTTCTGCGCGAATAATTGCGGGGTGACTTCCTCGTCGAGCAGGAACGTGAGCGTCACCTGGTGCTTCTTGCGGACGTCGAGGTGCTTCATCTGATGGGGTCTCACGGGCTAGCAGGCCCCCGACCCACCGCAGTTGAGGCAACGTCGGAGGATACGGAAAACAGTCGTGGGCTCAACCAATTGTGCGGTCCTTTGAGCTGTCTATCAGCTTGTTAGACGTTTGTCAGCCCCTCGTGGCTTCGGGGCGTTGAGGCTCGTGGAGCACGGAGCTAGTTGATGGAGCGTTCGGCGCCGTTGTTGATGAGGTGCTCGACACGATCACACGGCACGTTGGCCAAGGCAGGGCCTCCTTGGTACGTCCCCCGCGTTTCGAAGAGGTACGCGAAGCATAGGCCGCTGCGCGGATCACGAAGGTAGGTGAGGCTCTTCACCAGAAGGTTCGCGTCGTCGGTGTCCACGGAGATGTATTCGCTCTTCTTACAGCCGCCCGCGAGGAGCACGAGCGTGAGAGCTGCGAGGCGTAGATGTGTTTTGATCATAGAACCTTTCGTTAGAGAGCTAGTTGATGAGATCTACGACGATCGTCAGACGAAGCATCTGGCGACCGACCGAGATGAGATCCCCCGAGACTAGCTTCCGTCGATTGATCTTCTGGCCGTTCACGTAGGTGCCGAGTACGGATCCGAGGTCTATGAGGAAGATGCCGTCGTGGTTACGCTCGATGACCGCGTGCAGCCGAGATACTTGATCGTCGTTGGCGAAACGAATGTTCGCGCTGGAAACGCTGCCGATCTTGATCGTCAACGCGGACGGATCCGAATTGTATTGAAATGTTTGAGTGACGGTATCTCCGTTCATAATTTCAATGCGGATCATGCAAGCCTCCAAGCATGTCAACACACGCTTTGCACCGTTGGATGGGGAATTTACGTTCGGACATCGGACGCGAGTCGTTCGCCAAGTATTGACCAAGGCTCTCGAAGAGCGGCACAGCGATGCACGGCGCACAGTTTCTGTCGCACAGCGGGGTCGAGGCGTCGTCGAGTTGGCAGTGAACGTCGAGCGGTGGCCTTCGTGGAAGCAGAAACATTCGTTTGGACATCCTGTCAATGTTCAGGTGCGAAGGGTCTGCGGCCGTCGACATGTAACTGTTCGTCAACCTCGTGGAGGTAAAGCTGGCGTACGATGTGACGAATGAAACGGCTCGCACTCTCTTCGTGGTAGGGCGGTAGCTTGTAGCGAGCGGCGAGCGGCACAGGGAGACCCTTGGCGATGGCGAGTGGGATCTTGTCTCTACCTTCCTTGTCGACGAAGAGCTTCAACTCCGGCCCCTGGGGGTCAGGGGGCTCGTAGGGAACGATCACTTCAACCACGACGTAGTGTCCATCCACACGAAACGTCACGGGCAACGCTCCACCCACGCGAACGGTCGGCAGGTACGCAGACCAATGCTCGACATCGTGCGGTTCGAGTGGCGGCCCCTCAAGTTGAGTGGCTTCCGTGTAGAGGGCCATTGCGGCATCGATCATCGCGTGCCGGATCACGTCTCCCCAGCAATCCGCGTCTCCTGCGTTGATCGCTTCGCGCAGCAGCTTGTCTGCCTGTGTTCGAAGGTCGCTGGCCTGTTGGATCAGATGATGGGTGTCTGTGAAGTTTTCCACGCTCTTATTCATAACGGTCACCTTTCCGCGACGGCTTGCTCGCACTCAAAGGAGCACCGTCCCCGTCGCGCATGCTCTTCACCTGGAACACTAGACGGCCTCGCTAAGCGATTCGCGATCCGTCTGGCGCAACGCGGCGATCTCGGCGCGCAGCCTCTCGGCACGCTCCCGATTTCCACTCTCAATCGCGTAAACCACCTGCAACTCGAGTCGCTCCTCAGGCGTGCCGTGACCCCATACGTACGACGCGCGCTCGAGGCACGATTCGCACTCGTAATCGCGAGTAAGCGCCTTGCAACCGCACGTCGTGCAGCGGTGCGCGTCGCAGTTCGGGTAGGCGTCGCACACGTCGGCGACGTCGCCGCAGTCGTCGCACCACGACGCGCACCCGTGGCACCTGCTCGGGCCGATCTGACAAGCAGGAGGACGCTCCAGCATCAGTGATCCTGAACGGGCAAATGCTCGGCGAATTCGGCGGCGATCCTTAGGTGGCGCTCCACCGTGGCGATCGCGTCGGAGAGCTTCTCATCATCGGTCTTTGGGCGGAACTCAAGCGAACCGTCCGCGTTTCGACCGCAGCCGACCTGGGTTTGGAGGAGCTTGTACGCGCCACTGTGTACGATCGCGGTCCAGTGTGCTGCACGCGCCATGAAGAGGAGGAACTGGGCTTCATTGTACTTCACAACGGCCACCTTCCGTGACGGACTGAACCGTCTGCGAGATCTCGATCGGCGCCAAGCCCCAGTGCTCGCGCAGATACTTCACCACAGCACGCAGCGTCGGGAACGGCGAGCAAGCGGCGGAGCTGGTGTGGGTGTGGTTGTAGCCATCGCCCTTCGTGAACAGATCGAAGTCCCAACCGCCCAACGCGTGACGGAACGCGCGAGCACGCTTGGTGTCGTACTGCGAACGGTAGATCCGATCAGCGTAGCGAAGCATGGCCAAAGATGAAGCAGTTCACGTGCCGAAGGAGCGCGTGTGTAAGTGCGCGGAGGTAGCCCCTGGGTACGTAGTTACCCGTCTCTCCGACGCTGCAGAGCTGTGCCCGAGAAACCACACTACGTACTAATCTTGCTGTTTGCAGCCGTACGGTCGCGAGGTGGACGCCCACGCGTTTTTGTAGGGTGCCATCTCCATTCCCCAGCCAGCTTCTTCGCAGCCGCAGTCTTCATCACTCGTCGACGCACGCCAGCCTCGTATTCGAACCCGAGCATTTTTTGCTCACTCACAGCGTGTCTCCTTCTGCGATCGCTTCGAGGAACGGTTCCAGGTGCTCTTTGTGCATCAGCGGGAGACAGGAATCGATCGAGTCCGCGCCGATGCTGCGGGCCCAGCGCACGCGATCAGGAACGCCGACACGGCCGACGTGACACCGACGACCACTGTCGTGTGCAAACTTGACCCAGTCAGCCGCCGTGCGAAGCTTCCAGGGGAGCTGGCCCCCGACGAAGATCCCGTGGAAGCGCTGCCCCTTCGATCCGAGGAGCTCCTCGATTCGTAGGGCAGCTCCGACGCGGGCCGGCGTCATGCCGTCTTGGACCGCGAGGTAGCACGGCAGATCTTCCAGATCGGACTTCCAGGCGCACGAGAACTTGAGCGAGGCCATCCCGCCGGCCACGATGTCCGGAGCGACCACGAAATCAGGAGATCCGTGCCCGTTGCCGAACTCGCGATCGATGCGAATCCGTCGCATGTCGCGCACAAACCGCATCACGTTGAACGGTTTCGCGGCCGTCCAGTCACGATAGGCGCCGTTGTCGTAGAACCACGGATCGCGCTTGCGCGAGAACAACTCACCACGCACGGTGCACTCCCCGATGCCGTGCTCCTTCAGCTTCTCGACCAGCTTCGGATCACGTGTCTGGCCACAGTAAGCCATCACTGCGCGGGCACTTTCCGTCCGAAAGCCTTCACGAGGCGCTCAAAGCAGACCCACAGGCCGTAGTGGAGCCGCGTTCGGGTGCCGTGGCCGCAGAGCGTAGCTCCCGGGTCGAACGTGTCCGCGTCTTCACGGTTCGATGCGCTTTACTCGGCATTGCGATCCCATTTCAGGTTCTGGTAGCGAGCTGCTAGCGTGGACAAGATGAAGGTCCTGACTTCAAGTGCCACATCGAACGTACCAGAAGAGGTCGTTCCAACGATCTTGGAGGACGTTGCCGTCGAGGCCGCGACTCTCAAGGAGTTGCGGACGGCGTATCGCGAGTTACGGGCGGCGTACAGCGATCTGCATGTACGACACCACGCACGGATCATTGAAGCTCTCGCTGACCTCAAGGAAGAGGGAAAGAAGACAGGCGGCGACGTCCCGTACGGATATCGACTTGCCGACGATGCCGAGACACTGCTTGAGGACGAGACCGAGCAGAAGGTGATCGCCGAGGTAGTCGAGCTCCGTGCGCAAGGTATGTCGTTTCGACGGATCGCACAGGAGTTGTGGAAGAAGAAGCTACGCCCACGGCCGGTTCCCAAAGTGCGGGGACGGCTGAAGACGAAGCGTTTCGGCGTGTTCGATCCGACACAGATCCGACGCATGATCAAGGCACACGAGGAGCGCACGACGGAATGACGCTTCATTTATTGCGAAGCTTCTTGGGAAGGAGATCGATGAAGGAGTTCGCCGGCGCGACTGGCGCGTCCGACAACTTCATGTAACGCGCGGTCGTCTCACTCTTGCTGTGTAGGAGACCACGCTGGACGATCTCCATGGAGACGCCGCGCTGCTTAGCGATCGTTGCGAGCGATCGACGGAAAGCGTGTGGGGTGAAGCGCGTGTGGTCGACGAAGCCTGCGCGAGCTGCCTGGCGCTTGACGGCATTTCGCACGGTGGTCGTCCCCACCGCGTTCAGACCATTTTCAGATTTGCGGAACAGCGGACCTGCCACGATGTTGAATTCCTTGACCCAGTTCAGCAGCATCCGTGCGAGCGGTGCGACGACCTCGACGCGTCCGTACTTGCCACCTTTCGCGTGGACGCGGAGCAAGCCACCCTCAACGTCGAGCTTCTCGAAATCATTGATCGCGATCCGTGCCACCTCGGAGCGGCGCAGTCCTGTGAACGTGAGCACTACTGTGATGAGGTAGTCACGCTGCTCGATGAAGCTATCGTCGTCGGGAGCCACACTAAGGAAGCGCTCTAGGTCGACAGCCTCGATCCACGGCGTCTTCATGGGAGCGCTGTCGCCCTTAGGATTCTTGGCTTCGCGCGCCGGGTTCGCTCCGGCGAGAACGCCCGTCTGTGAGAGCGCGGCGTAGAACGCACGGATCACGGCGAGTGCCCGAGCTCGGGTGTTCTGCCGTTTGCCGCGCGCGCGAAGCTCCAAGAGGTACGCCTGCACGTCGAGCGTGATGACGTTGAGCGGTGACTTTCCCTTGGCCGCCAGATGCGCGACGTAGGTCTCCCATTCGCGCTTGTACGCGCGCTCGCTCTCGGGGCTGTTCAGCGCCGACAAGATCTGAGCGACCGCGGCGGCGAGCCGATCGTCCTGGGCCGGCGCGACGACGATCGCGGTGGCAGGCACCGCCGGGATCACGGCGACGGCAGTTGTAGGCGGAGCCGCCGATCGCCGGCGCGGCTTTGCGGACGCTGTCCTAACCGGCACGTTTCGCCCCTTCCCACGGGTCATCTGCCGCGGCAGGGTTCGCGATCGTGCGCCGCACTTGGCCGGCCAGCTGCTCTGGTGTCCTGCCGCCAGACTGCGCGTACCAGACCAGTCCCCGCAGGAGCATCCCGATCGCCTCGTAGATCTTGTCATCCATCGCGACGCTCCTTGTGGAGATCGATCATGGGCAGCGACAGCCACGGAAGCGCCCCGGTGCTGTACTGCGCGCCGCAGTCCTCGCACTGCACGAGGGTGACGGGGCGGTCGGGAAGGACCTCGGACCGGACCTCCAGGAAGTCCTCGCAGCCGCACGCTGGGCAAGTTTCCCGCGCGTTTGTCATCGCATTCCATTCTCTTGGGTCTTCGGACACCACGTCTTGTGCGGCAGTGCTGGCTCACTGCCATCTTCTTCGCCGCACGTGCAGTGAGCACCACGAGCCCCGCTCGTCTGGACAATCACGCACCTATCACGGAGACCGTTGCGGTGGCTCCCGAGCTGCTCGATCGAGTCCCCGTCGTACGGGTTCACAGCCTCCTCGGGCATCGACGCCGAGATGTTCGCCTCGCCCAGCATCTCCACGACCGCACGCGCGACCACCGTCGCTTGGGCCTGAGGGCCCGTGATCGTAACGACGAGGTTGATCCCGCCCGGACCACGGGACTCGCGCTCGACAGCCGCGTCATAGCGGGCCTGCATCTCGGGGGTGCGCGCGGCGGCCAGCATCCCGACCTTCGCGATGATCTCGTCACGGATGTCTGAGCTGCGCCGCCCGAGGCGAATGTCTTCCGCGATCGCGGTACGGATGTCGGGCTCTGCGAGCTGAGCCTTGAGCTTCTTCTCGATCGCACGAAGCTGCTCTCGCACCGGATCGGGCTCGTGTTTGAGCACTTCCTCGGCGCTGCGATCGCCTACGAGGAGAAGCAGGATCTGGAGCTGCTGCGGGTCAAACGGGGCGTGATCGGCCATCCAGGGCACCCTATCACCCCTGTGGAATTGACGGTAATGGGGCCTTACCGGCAAGTCTCTTCTGCAAGTAGTTGATCTAGCTGGGACACTTATATGAAGTGTCACAAATCGGCACAGTCGACACTGTGATCGCATTGCGCGAGACACGGGTGCCTGATCACCCAGGGTTTGTGATCGCGCGGTTGCGCGTCGTCGAGGTCCGACGTCACTCGGCACGCGGCGCGCAATTACTCTCGACATGCAGGTGCTGACCGCTGAACAACTCGCCGCTGTCCCGTCGACTCCCGCAGCACTCTCGAGCGACGAAGCGCTCATGACGATGCAGCTCACCGACGCGAAGCGGCTTGCAGCTTCCGAGTTCGAACGTCGCTACCTCATCAACGTGATGGCGCGGGCGAATGGCTCGGTCTCGGAGGGTGCACGGTTGTCCGGGCTCGATCGCACCAACTTCCGTCGGTTGCTCCATCGTCACAACCTTCGCTAAAGCCCCTCGCTAAGGACTTTTTCCATGCCCCTCAATATGACCGTCGACGAAGCTCGTGAAGCACTTCGCAACTTTTCATTGAATAGCGATACGCCAACTGCATGGGCTGCCGACATCGTGCTCGATGAAGTGTTGAAGCTTCGTTCCGATCTCCGGGCCGTGTTGGAGCTTGCGACGTACTTCCAGGCTGACTACGAGAGAAAACTCCCCGTGATCGCAGCGTTCCGGCACTGGCGGCACGGCGTGCTCACGGCAGAAGAGTTTCTCCAGCGGCTCCGAAGAGATGACCTCGGTGAGGTGCTTCGCTACGAGCCTGTGGCTCCGATGCGCGGGCTCACGATCTTGAACGACCGCAACGATCGCAAAGGATGACCATGTCGATCTACGACGATACGTTCGACGTTCCGATGGATCCCGACGCGACGTCGATCTACGATCTCGGCAAGCTCTTCCCAACGCCGCGGGTACGCAGCGGCAGCATGCTTCGTCGCCTGATTCGTTCGACGCGCCAGATCGTCGACGGGCTGCGGGCCGCACTCGCCGCAGGCTGGGACGTTGGCCCCGAGCTTGCGCACGAACAGCGACGACTCGCGCTGCTCGAAGAACTGGCTTGACGTGGCGGTTTTGCTGAGCCGTTGGAAAAGAGGTTGGTTGTCCGTTCACGATGAGATCTCTTATGAGATCTCCACGACGGCACACTCGACGATCTTCGAAGCGCTTGCCGTGATCTCAGATGCACTAGCGGTGTTGTGGGAGACAACCGTCGCGCAAGAGTTATCCAGCGTGCCGTTTCACACTGCAGAATTCACGGTAGAGCAGCGTGAAGGCCCGATCTCGTCGACTTCCTGCCTACTATTTTACAACGACGCCCTTCAAACAATGACATCTCAGGACCTCGAGCACGTCACCATCCGTGGAAAGGACGAAAGCTCGAGCACTGTGTTTGAGCGTCACGCTGTGTTTGATCCTGCCCTTCTGAAATGGAATTTCGTCACGCCGTGACGGCACACGTGATCGTCAAGAGACTGTGGCACCTCTACGCGTGGCCCGAGCTGCAGCTGCCGATGCAGTCAATGACCGTCGCCAAGCTCCTGCGCTACCAGAGGCGTCCAACCTACGTGAGCGATTTGGTCCGCTCGCGAAAGCAGCCTTCCCTCGCGTGGGACTACGGACGGATCCGCTTCTTCTACGAGCAACTCCTGGCTGGTGTCACGCTTGACGCGATCGAAGTCGACAACGTTTGTCAGGGAGGTCGGATCTTGCCCGAGCCGCAAGTCCTTGATGGACACCATCGACTTGCGGCTTCCCATCTCGCTGCGACGGAGCATATCGCCGTCGAATATGCAGGTCGGCTCGATCTTCTGCGCTATCTCACGGGTGCCCGTGCGTCCGTGCCTTTGAAGTAGCTGATCGTATCCGGGTACTTCGTTACCTACGCATGTACCTTCGCGGAGTTACCAGCATCATTGCATGGCACGCGCTGTGGATCTAACGAGCTAACATGAACGTGCTCGATCTCGATCAGGTGAAACTGCAACCCGGCAGCGGAAAGCGCTGGACCATGGCCCCGCAGCGTTGCGTCGAGGTGAAGACGTACCGCATGCAAAAGCACCAGCCTGCGATTGTGCTTGCGACGTGTGGAGACATGCTCTTGCTCAAGCTCTCGGTCGTGCCTGATCCTGCGTGGTGGTGGGTGACTCCCGATGGTTTCGTCGTATGCCATATGGATCAGACGCGTCAGGGCTACCGCTTCACACGCACGATCGCGAAGCTCCTTCGTGTCCTCAGACAGCTCGCCTACAAGGCGGGACGCAAGCGCGCGACTGAGCAGCAACTCGCCGAGCGTGCCGCGGCGCGCGTCGGTCGCGACGGCGAGTGCCAGATCTGTGCAAATCGGCAGATCCTTCAGAAGGGCGTGCTCGTGCTTCACGGATATCAACGACCCGGCGACGGCATGGCGCACGGAGAATGCCACGGTCGGGGCTACGAGCCGTATGAAGTGAGCTGCGATCGCTTGCGTTGGTACGTCGAGGTGTTTCTCGTCAGTGCCCTCGCAAACGTTCACCAACTGTTGACCGATCTCCCGAGGATCCAACAACTACCGCGACAGGTCTCGGATAGCTCCAGCGTCCTCAGGTTCCACACGGAGATGGTGGCGCGCGGAGAGCGGGGCTTCGATCGTTTGGAGGAGCACCGGCGCTCTGAGTTGAAGATGAAGATCAACTCCTTGGAGTTTGAGAGCCAGCAACAGGGCCGTCGTCTTGCCGCGTGGCGATCGCCAGCGGAGGTGCCACGTGGCCGTTGAATTTCAAGGCCGCTTGATTGACGACGATGAGCTTCGCGACCTTCTCTCCACAATCACCGAACTTCAGGCCGAGGTAAGTAGGTACAAGAAGGTGCTCCGCAGCATCGCGTCTCTTTGCAACGCACCATATTGGACAGCTGAACGGCGATGGAAGATCGAGGCTCTCGCGTCTGGCCGTGAGAAGCCTTGAAGGCGAAAGACAAGGTCCATGAGCACTGACAACAAGATAACCTTCCTCATCATGGCAACTCTTGAGTCGCCGAACCGCTGGTCACGGCCGTTCTTCGTACGTGCTGCCTCGACCGCCGAGGCGTACCAGGAAGTGCTGAGCAACAGCATGTTCCAGCACCCGAAGGTCTCGCTCGAGGCCCATATCATCGACGCCACGATGCTCCCAGAGATGCGGCCGTTGCTGAAGGCGGTGGCCCGCGCGTATTGGTACGCAGGCCGTGAAGCTGAAAGGACCTCTAACCAAAACTCGACGTCGTTCGATGATCACTGGGAAGAGAACGGCATCGATGTCGAAACGGAGTCCTGATGCGGCGCAGGTTCAACGAACCGCGCGTAGCTTCCATCGCTTGGGAGGCACCTGCTTGAGGGCATCCGTGACGTTCGAATGTTGCGAATCACCGACGGGACCCTGTGCGTCGAAGAAGCTGACCTGCCACGTGCCAGCAGCCTTCGTCGACGGATGGAGGATGGCTGACTCCTCGCGGCGCGTTCGCGAGGCGAACTCGGCCGCCCGCACCGTTCCGACGGCTTTCCACTCGCAGCTCTTGATGCCGAACGCGAGGGTCCGGCAGACAACACGCAAGGGCGACTTCGGCGGCTGCCGCGAGAGAGCCTCCGCAATCTCGCGATCGAGTTGGGCCCCGCTCTTGCGCATGCGCTCGATGTTACTCGAGACCGATCGTCGCCGACACGAAGGGATTCAGCTCGAAGGAGTCCGGCGGCGAGATCGCGACCCGCAACTCGAAGGTGTCGCCGATCGCGAACGCCACGGGTCCCGCGAGTGCGGTCTTGATGCCCGATTCGCCCGCGACGTACAAGAGCGAGAACCCAGGCACCGGCGTGCCTTGATCGCCGTTCTTGATCAGATCGATGACGAGCGTGGTGTCGGGGGGCACGGTCTCCGAGAGGTTGACCGCGATGTTCACCAAGCTACGGGCGACCGCGAGAGGGTAATTCGTTTCCCCGGTGGCTGGGGTGCTGGGAACACCCGAGTCACCCAGGAACGTGAGCAGAACACCCTGTCCCGAGCTCTGTGCGGATCCCGAGAACTTGAGCAGCCCTGCCGACGTGCCTGCTGGACCGGCAGGACCGCGATGGCCTCGCTTGCCGCGCTTACCGCGCGCGCCGCCTTCGTCACAGAAATCGAGAGTTTGTACGTCAGCCATGGCACAACGCTACTACCCCCAGAAGGGGAAGGCCAAAAAGTGACGATCCTGCAAGCGCGCGTGTGCTTATTCGAGCCCGATCGTTGCCGACACGAACGGATTGATCTCGAAGGAGTCCGTCGGCGAGATCGTGACCCGCAGATCGAAGGTGTCGCCGATCGCGAACGCCACGGGACCTGCGACGGCGCTTTTGATGCCCGTTTCACCCGCAACGTACGTGATCGAGAATCCTGGCACGGGTGTGACCAGGTCACCGTTCTTGATCAGATCGAAGGTGAGCGTGGTGTCGGGGGGCACGGGCCCATTCGCCACGAGGTTCGTTTCGATGTTCACGAAGTTGCGCGCGATCGCGAGCGGATAGCTCGTCTCACCCGTCGTGGGCGTGTTGCCGGGTCCCGCCGCTCCAAGGAAGGTAACGAGCGACGGGCCTTCCCCCAAACTGAGGACTGTCCCCGAGAACATGAGCAAGCCGCCGGCCGACGGACCCGCGGGTCCCGCGGGTCCTCGAGGACCTCGCTTGCCGCGTTTGCCCCGCTTGCCGTCACCATCGCAAAAATCGAGAGTTTGCACGTCAGCCATGGCACAACGCTACTATCTCCAGCGGCAGGAGGCCAAAAATGCATCCTGTGACGATCAAGCGCATCCTCGCGGTGCGGGACACGCGGGATCGCATCGAGGTTGGGGATCGTTGGGTGGCGGTGCCAGGATCCGGGCAGCTCCGTCCTTGTGATCGCTGCGGACGCGAGCATGAGATTCACGTCGACGTCGAGTTGTCCGATGGACGCCACGCGAACATCGGCTCGGGATGCGCGAAAGGCGAGTCGATGGAGGTGCAGTCACGCCTCAAGAGCGCGGTGAGCGCTGCCCAGACACGGGCGAAGCTTTCGGCGGAGCTTGCCTTGGCGAAAGAGGACTACGCGAAGGCTCAAGCAGCGTGGGAAATGGTGCTGAAGTTGCCGACGCCGTCGCCCCAGCTCGTCGAAGAAGTTTCGGATCCGCGCGGGATGCGGCAGGTTTGGATGATGGGCGACTCGAAGGTCTGGGTGCTTCCAGGCCGAACCTTCGATGCGGAGCGGCGGCAGTCGCTGTTGAATACGTGGCGGAACCGTGAATACGACAAGTACGGTTTCGATCGGTCGCCGCACAGCTACAAGAACACCGTGGAGGACTTCACGGATCGGCTGGCGAAGATCGATCGAAAGCTCAAGGCCTTGCTGTTCTGATCAAGCCCGTCGAGCCGCTGACCTCACGCCACAGCAATCAAGCGCCCGAAGATCTGGTGCCGCGTTACCCAGCCGTTGATCCCGCCACGATTGTTGCCGATCTGGTAGCGATCACCTTGAATCGCTTTGACCAGGTGGAGGTACTGCTGGCCTTTCACGCGGCACAGTACGATATCACCGACAAGGATAACGTTCTCGCCAATCGGCTCGACCGTGCAAAGGTCACCATCGTTTACCTTTCCGGTCATCGAATGGCCGCGTGGTCTAAACTGCACCGTTTCGCCGAGCGTGAGACGCTCCACGTGTCCATCTGCCCAACCCATGGAAGTCTACGAAGATCGCCGCGGAATGAAGATCGAAACCAGGAAATATACCGGCCAGATCAGTAGCAGTGTGTAGTGATACCATCTGCGTGGAGTTACAAACTTCAGCTCGGCGAACACCCGCAAGAGCACCACGCCGATGGTCACGGACAAGACGTAGCCGAAGATCGCCAAGATCGTCACGAAATCCACGGGCTATTCCTTCAGCCTTGAACACTTTTACACATGCGATGGATCCGGGCCGTCTTCCTCGCGTGCTGAAGGTTGATCGCCGCAGCACCGGCCCAGCCGCATGTACAGCGGGGTACCCATAACATGGCTATGAGGTCCTGGTCGATCTTGGTGACGTGCTGATCATTCATGAAGTTTTCCTCCGTACGATCTCGAACTCCGAGCGCTCGTGCAACAGCGCATCATCCACGGCTAACTCCAACGTCCCACGCTCGGGACCTTTCCAATCACATAGAAGACACCGGGCCATTCGAGACGTGCCTCCACGCCGTAGCGATTCAGGGCTTGCCGTGGCGACGTAGGCGCAATGTTGTTGCTCGGAGCCCTGCCGCTTGAAGTTGGCCATGGATCGTACGGCTTGTAGCAAGGATCGTTACCGTACGAAATGGGTGATTCGATACCCAGATCGCTGCCATCGACAGGATTCTATTACTCTTGACTTCGCTAAGCCTGGAGTAAATCATCCGAACGGATGAATCGTGTCTACGAATATGGCCTCCTCGATCCGGTCGTCAACGCGCAGATCGTCGAAGATCAACTCCGTGCCGCGCATCGCTATCGGAACCTCTTGGTCGAGATCGAGCGCGAGCGCCGACGTGCCAGGTCCTTTGATGCTCCAAAACGATACTTTCCGTGGTGATGTCCAGCCCCCGTCCGTACAAGAGGCGGCATCGCCGGTATCCGGGTATCTGCACACCCAGGCACTTCGATATACGGGTAATGGGATACCCACTCCAAGCAGTTCACCGACTTGCGCCGTCTCACGAGTTGGCCCGCGGTTCGCACAATAGTCCAGGCATGAACACTGCGGAGATCGAAGCCTGGCGCCGCCGCGGACGTACGAACGTGTTGGCCACGTTCGAGGCCCGTCCCAAGAGTTTCTCGATCGGCTGGTGCGCGGCTTTCGTGCAATGGCACACGATCTACGTCGTTCAGCGCGCGCAGGTGCGGCCGTGACCAAACGCATCGAGATCTCCGCAGCGCAACTCTACTGGGATGCGCAAGATCACCAGGCTCAAGGATGGGTGCTCAACTACCGCGACGAAAAAGAGCAGCCGGTAACCGCCGAGATCGACGGTGAAGAAGATGCTGATACGGAAGACCTGATGCTTGCCGTCGAACACTACTTCAACCGCACCTATGCAAGCCGCATCGTGAGCGGTCGCGTCGCACTCTACCGTGGCCAGCTCGTGGAGAAGCGCTTCGAGCTGATCGGCATCCCGAGCGAAGAAGATCAGATCGCGCGCGACGCGCAACTGGTGGGACGTGCGGAAGAGTCCGTCACGATCGGTAACCAGCTCATGGAGACGGACGCCGAGAGGACCGAGCGGCTCGTCACGGAGATGGCGCGGTTGCCCACGTATCAGGGCTGGCGGTTCACGTACGAGTATCCGGGGTTCTTCTGCTACCACCATGCCGCGCTCCCGTTCAGCGTCTTCTTCACCCCGGATTGGGAGGCTGCGGAGCAGTTGCCGGTGGAGGTTCAAGACAGCAACGGGCAAACGCTCACCGCGCACTGTGCCGTGATCCCATTGCCCGCTGGCGGGCGTACCGGCCGACAGATCTTTGGCCTCGTTCAACCGACGCTCGACAAGCTTCTCAAGGAGAATCCACTGTGACCCGACTTCTGAACACCGAGATCGAATCGCACGAGCTGTTGACGAGCGAGCAGCACCTCCTCTGCAAGGCGATGCGAAACGAAAGCCGTCGGGCCGGTCATGACTTCACGCTGTACGACTTCGCGAAGGTCGCCTTACGTGCGACGGCACGCGACTACGTCGAGGCTTCTGACTTGTCCGAGGCCGCGCGTGAACAAGCGCGTGTGACCCACGAGCGCGCGCTTCAGCGTGCGGCCATCCTCTTCGTGTACGAAGCGCTCAAGGCGTGCGACATCAACTTGATCAAGCAGTGGCCCGAGTTCGATGAAATGCTGCGATCGATCGTGATGTTGGCCGGGGATCTGCCCTGATCCTCGCGCTGCCGCGTGCGATGGTCACTCCATGATGCAACGCTTTTTCATCGAATTCGTGGTCGACGTTCCCAACGAGGCTGTCGCCGGAGACGTCGAGACGCGCCTCGCGCGTGAGAACCTCCCGCGGCTCTGCGATGTCCTCCAGGAGCTGACGGGCTACGCCCCACTGGCGACTCCGAAGGAGCGGGGCATCCGCGTCGCGTACGAAGAGGTCGTCTGGAACGCCAAGGCGCAGGACTGGCTCGGCGAGGACGACGAAGAGTGAGCAAACGCTAACGCGTGGAGCACCGACGATCGTTGCTTCACGAAAAGACACATCCAAGGGAAGGGAAGGTTACGATGGTGACAAGCATGGCTGCACGTAAAAGCGATGACGTCGAAGAGCTCTCGAGCCCGTTTCTGCGAGCGATGCTCTCGCGGCTCCGCATCGAGATGTTGTCGTGCGCCGTGGCCTTCCAAGAAGGTCCGCTACATGACGAGTTCTGGAAGCTCGTCGACGACCTGAATGCGATCCGTGACGATCAGCAACTTCGCGCGGAGTTGTCCAAACCGAGCGCTGCAGAGTAGCTGTGCGCTCGCCGCGCCAACGCTCGCCGATCCGAGGTGATTACGTGATCCTCGATGAGGACTCATGACCACTCTTGATCTCGTGCTCTGCAGCGGTCGCGAGTCGCTGCCGCTCACCGAGCGGGTTGGGCTATTGCGGGCAGACAGTGCCTGGTTGCAAGGCATGGATCCTTCAGGACCCTCCCGTCGCGGGCAGGGGGACTTCATCCACGATCTTGTCCAGCTCTACGCCCTGATCAACGACACGGTGTTTTTCTTCGAGAAGTCCGCAAAGCACGACGACGATCGCACACGCATCGAGGGCAGCGTGCACCTTGCCTTCATTTCACGACTGGAGTGCCGAGTGCTCGCGTGGCGGCGCGGTGGGCATCAAGAGGAGCGGCGCATTGCACGACTGCAGCGCGAAGCCTGCGCGTGATGTAATGGCGTGTGACGGCGTGACGAGAGCGGGCTGCGGGTGCGTGACGCCGTGACGAGAGCGGGCGGGCGTGTGATGGCGTGTGACGAGAGTGGGCTGCTGGCGTGTGACGGCGTGTGACGAGAGCGGGCTGCGAGCGTGTGACGTGACAGAAGCTCCCCTGGGGCGTGACGGGACGGTAAACTAGGCTGTGGGCAAGAAACTGATCACGATTCCGTTCGACGACCTGGTCCTGTATCACAGCGAGATCGGCCTGCATCGCGGGCGGAAATACGGTTTCGGCGAGATCTTCGGCTTCGACTCGCTCAGCAATCAGCCCTTCACGAAACTCGCGAAGAAGGTGAAGAAAGCCTACCGCGGCGAAGAGGTGCCCTCGCACAAGGGTTGGCCCGCGCAGCAGGAAGCTCTTCGGTGGCTCGTCGATCGCGGCAAGGACGCGATGTACGACTTCAAGGACGACATCCGCGTGGTGCAGGGCTGGAACGGTGACTACTACCTCACAGGCGGTAACCACCGATCGCTCGCGCTGTACATCCTCGGCGCCGACAGTGTGCGCGCGACGCTCAAGCGCTAGTTACAGGGCTGTCGGCAACGCGCAGGGTGTGGGCGTCATGCTCGAGGCACAGCGGACGATCCTCGAGCTGCTCCTCGAAATAGCTCTCGGCCCACTCGGCTGTGAAGCATTCTTCAGGGCGGTGGAATGGATCGGGACAGCAGCAACGATCGCCTAGCCGACACTCTTCCCATAGGTCTTCGTCGACGGCGTCCGGGGGACAGTAGTCGTCATCGTAGTCACGGGCGTCTTCGTCATCCACGCTTGGATTTTCGACACAGGAAAGCCGAAAAGCCAAACACCGCGATGAAGATCGCGGGTGAGTACCTCACGAACCTTCACGACACGCTCAGGTTCTCGGTAACCCATCGCCGCGCTTCCTCGTGTTTGCGATAGGTCTCGCCGGAGTTGTGGCTGTAGAGCCGATTGTGGTCGTGCCAGTGATCAACTGGCTCGGTACGCGCCAGGAGCCAGATCTCGAAGACGAGCCCCCAGCGCCCGCGCCCCTCGATCCGATACCTCACTCCCTTGGGATGCCTGTCGGTGTTGTACTTGCGTCGCTCGACAGTTGCGACCACCGTCCGGCCCTTGTTGTCAACGAGGTGAACCCGGTTGATCCACGCTGCCAGTTGGCGGTGATTCTTCGTCGGCGGGATGTTGAGTGGCTTGCGTTTCATAACTGCACTAGGGCGAGCGACGTCGCCGCAGGTGTTGGGATGAGAACATCACGGAACAAGGTCGACGCGTGAAACCTACCATCGCTACGGTGCGTAGCGTTTACAGGATCAGTTGCTGCTCGTTGTCCGGCTCGCCTTCCCCGGACGTTTCCCCGTCGGGATCGCTTCCTTGCTGTAAGGCTTGAGCGCTCGAGCGACGAGCTTGAGATCCGTCGAGGTCGGCTGCTTCTTCGCGAGCTCCTTGCGAAACTCGATCTCGCGTTTGCAGGCGATCTCGTGGGCATCGTCGTAGTCCATGCCGCTGTAGAGCATGAGGTTCCGTTCGACGATTTCATGGAAGATCGTTGCGATGCGATCGAGCACGTGAAGCGCGTCGTCGAGCCAGATCTCGTTCTTGGGGATGTAGCCGGGATACGCCGCTTCCGATCCGCCAGCTGTGAAATCGATATCTGTCTTGTTGCGGACCTGCTCGCCGGATACGAGATAGATCGCGAGCCCGTTGATGAAGCCGAGCCGCTTGAGTCGCGGCAGCTTGAGGGCGAGACTCGACGAGATCTCGCTGTCCAACTGGGCATGGGATTTCTTCGCTTGAGGCGGCATCGTCGCATCCTAGTACAGATCGGTCTTGGATCCTTTCCACTTCACACCGCTCAAGATCTTAGTCGCAGCGCTGGCCGCGGGCGCGGCTCATCGAGCCACGAGCCCACGGATCGTGCACAGAAACGGCGCGTCCGGACGAGGGCCGATGTACTTCACATCGACCCAGAGATTCATCGCCGTTTGCACCGTCTCGAAACTGAAGCGGTTATCGACGCTGCTGCTCAGCACGTCACCAGGGATCGCATCCGCGTCGTCGTCGCCTGTGCGCATGAACTGTGAGCGGCCGTGGATGTTGAAGTCGTAGATCATCCAGTCGCCTGGGGACTCGTCGATCACGAGGCTCTGGGGCTTGTAGGCGACGCACTTCGGCCGGATGAGGAACCGTGCACGTTGACCCTTGGCGACGAGGTGCGGTCCGGTGATTTCGGCTTCTACGCGTTCGTCTTCGTTCGTGAGAAAACGGATCGTGGAGTTCTGCATGCGTTGGATTGTACTAGCTGTACAGATTCCGAAGCATGTTGGTGCGTAGATCGCCTTCTGGAAGTTGTTCGATGCGATCGAGAGCCTGTTGTCGGAGCTGCGATACCTTCAGGGCGACGGCTTTGCCATTCGGATCATTCCAACTATAGGTGCGGAGCGAGGACTCGAGGTTCTTGGCCCGCGACCGCAGGTCGTGGATGATTGCGCGCTCTTCCAAGAAGGGGCCTGAACCCATGAGCCGTCGCGACGCTTCGAGAGTGTCGGACTTGTATGCCGGCAACTTCTTTTCTGTGCGGGCTGTCGCTGTCGCGAGATCGATCATGCGCTCAAGATCCCGCTGTTGCGCCACGCTAAGAACCGTCGCAGCCTCAAGACGGATCGCGTCTAGAACTTCCCCGAGCCAGAAGCCGCGATCGACACTTGGGGTCTTGGCGGGAACCACACGATTCACGTATGGCCGCACGCCTGCCGACGCCTTTCCTGTACGGCTCCATTGAGTCGCCTGATTTACGAGCCGTCGGTAGCTATCGATCTTCGTCATACGCGGTTGAATGATATCAGCTATACGCTCTCGTACGCTGCAAGCTTCGCGTCGTCGCCGCTCCGTGCGTGCCGGGCCCGTTCATGCAGCGAACCGGCACGGATGTTCACACCCGCCTCTTCGTAAAGGTCAGCGGCGACGTCCAAATCGTCGGCGGCTTGGCGGAGGAGCCCACGGTCCTTCGAGCTCCAATCGGCCCATGGATCCCTCCGACTGCGAACTTCGTGAATGACCCGGTTCGCTTGCGCGGCCAGCTGGCCAGCTTCCTGAATCCGCGGATCGTCAGGGTTCGCACGCGGGGACAACCGTGCCGATCCACGTGGCGCCGGGCCTCCATAACCGCTTAGCGGCTTGTGTTGAAGGTGCTCGTGGGCGAGTGCGGACACGGTGTACTCCCTGCCCATGAGTCTGAGTCTTCGACCGAGTTGTCACTCGATGAGGTCAGCGGTGTGTCCGCCGTAGAGGCCTTGCTTCTTCGCTGTCTGGACGGCCGCATAGATCCGACGTACGACGTCCTCGGAAGTGCCGTGTGCGCGCGCGACGTCGCCGTGATTCCACCGCTTGCGCTTAGTCGAATGGCTTCGCGCGCCGACGGAAATACTCGCGATCGGTGAACTGCGTTTGTGCGCAGCCTCCCAAACTTCAACGTGGTCGTCAGCGTCATCGCCTTGAACAGCGAGATGCCAATCGTATGGAAAGAGCGTCTGGGTCTCGCGGATCGCTAGCCGAGCCGCGATCGCGGGCCGCACCCCAGTCTTCACGTGCTGGCGTGCGCGCTTGACGAGTTGCGCGCACGCGTGCTCGATCAGGTCCTTCGCGAAGTGCTTCTTCGTGGTCACGATGACGAAATTCTACTGCATCGCGGACGTTGGTCGTCGAATGGTATCCGTTCGAAGAGTCCGATAGACTCGCGGATCATGGCGAAGGAATACGTAAGCCCTGCGAAAAAGACGCTGCGCGAGTTGCAGCGCCTCGACAAGGCGCTGTCGACGGCGCAGCAGTACGCGGGGACGTTGGACGTTTACAACAGCCAATTTCCAGGCGCCAAGAAGCTGGGGTCCGAGGCGTGGGACGAGATGGAGAAGATTCGGCTCAAGATCCGCAAGATGCTGGAGCGTCTCGAACGGCCCGGGGGCATCTTCGGATGATCGGAACGGCCACCGAGATCCTTCCGCACCTCTTCCTTGGCACACGCGAAGATGCTGCCGCGTTGGGCTCGAAGGTTCCCGACGACTGGGCCTGCATCTCGGTGACGGAATATCGATCGCGCTACGGCCGCAAAGAAGAGTTGCCCAACGAGCCCACCGGATCGCTCGACCTGCCGTTCATGGTCGACGCCCCTGGGGGTTGGCACGCTGATCGGTACAAGCTCGATCTGATCGCGGAGACGATCTGTCTCCGGCTGCTGGAAGACAAGAACGTCCTCGTGCATTGCGTGCAAGGCCAGGAGCGATCGCCACTCGCGGTCGCGTGGTACCTCGCGTGGTCTGGCGCGGCAGGCTCGTTCGCGCGTGCCTACGATCGCGTCGAGCGGAAGCATCCACGTACGGAGCGTCGGGATGCATGGCTTCGAGGCGCGACACCAGGGGAGCGGCATCCACGCTTTCGCGTACTGCTCGTCGCCTCGCGAACGGTGCCGTAACTTCGAGTGGACTGTCGTAAGCTTCAGCGATGAAGGACACGCGCTGGCCACCCGACAACGTGAAGGACATCGTCCAGAAGTCTGATCGAAAGCTCGTCGCCTCGACCCCGACGACAGGCAAGTTCAATCAATTCCAGTTGGCTCTCCTAGCTGCTACCAAACAGTCCAAGCGTTGCCCATAGACTATCGAGCGAACCATGATGCGGAAGAAGACACCCGCGGCGAAACTCGATCGCGAGATCGCTGCAGCTCTCCGCAGCCGCAGCCGTGTGCGGCACTCGACCAAGAAAGCCGTCACGATCACAAACCTCGATCAAATCTCCGATCGCACCCGTCGCGCACTCGGCGATGAATTGGACGATGCCGCATCGCGGGCCGTCGCCGCTGGAGCGATCGGCGATCTGACGTACCAGGGAGCCGGCGCGACCGGCGTTGTCTTCTGCGACGAGCGCGGAGTGGCCTTCAAGGTGGCGCGGCGCGGTCGTGAGGACGCGGTCACCGAGGAGGCGGAGTGGCTTCGAAAAGCCGCGCAGGTTCCTGGCGTGCGCGAGCACGTCGCGAAAGATGCCCGCTACGACAAACGGCATGACGTGCTCGTACGCGAGTGCGTCGCAGGCCCGAGCGGAACGCCGCGGAACACGAGCAAGCTGTGGAAGCTCCACCAGGGCATGCGATCCGCAATGGCTCCGTATGGCTGGTTGTCGCCGGAGTTCAAGGAAGACAGCTACGTCATGGCGCGCGGCCGAGGTCCTGTGCTGATCGACGCCTCGTCGGCCATCCGCGTCGGTGGCGAGCTCGTGCGCTACGCACAAGACGTGCTCGCCGCACGGCGACCGCAGACCGAGCGGCTGGAAGACATTGCGTTCGCGATTCGATCGGAGCGCGGGCAGTCCATCCCGACAGCGGTGGCCGACAAACTCTTGGCGAAGCTTCGAGCCCGCGGCGTCGATACGTAGACGTCGGCACTTCGCAGTGTCCCCCGGCCCTGCTCGGAGTTGGTTGCGACGCGACGATCGAGCACAGCCTTGGATCGTCTCTATGAGTCACGTCCGGGGCGACTCGAGCGTGCCGTCCGTCGGGATGTCTCTCCGACTTTGCTAGCCGTTCGCTCGCTGGGAAGCTAGCACCAAGCCCTGACAATGGGCAACCTGCCCCGACTTGCTAGATTTTGGGAGCCTGCCGCTCCGCTCTGTACGCTGAGAGATGCAGTTCAAGTCGTACCTCAAGAAGCCCCACACGGGGCTTCAACCACGCTCAGCTGGATCCGGATCGTGGGCCGTTCCCGATCTCTGCGCCGCGTACCAGTGGCCGACAGGCCTCGCCGGAGGCGGAGTCATCGCGATCGTCGAGCTGGGAGGCGGCTGGAAAGCCGCCGACATGGCAGCGTACTTCGCGTCCATCAAACAGCCGGTGCCCTCGATCGTTGACGTTTCCGTCGACGGTACCAAGAACACGCCGGGCGGCGACGCGGACGGCGAAGTGATTCTCGACATCCAGATCGCAGCCGCCGCGTACTACGTCGCCACAGGGAAGCCTGCACAGATCCGTGTGTATTGGGCGAAGGACATCGCTCCCGCCGTGCACGCCGCGACCAAGGACGGGTGTGACGTCTGCTCGATCTCGTGGGGACTCGACGAGGCCGACTGGGGATCGCAGGCTGCGCACGACATGGAGCAAGCCGCGCTCGAGGCCGTGACTGCGGGTATGGTGGTGTTCGCTGCTTCCGGCGATAACGATTCTTCCGACGGTGGTGATTCGCCGGCGAACGTCGATCTCCCCGCTGCGTGTCCACACATCCTCGGCTGCGGTGGAACGAAGAAGACACGCTCGGCCGAGACGGTCTGGAACGAATCGCCGGGTAATCCGTCGGGGGATGGAACGGGTGGCGGCTACTCGACGATCTTCGCGATGCCTGCATGGCAGGCCCGCGCTCCCAAGGGAGCGGGTCGCCTGGTGCCGGACGTCGCGGCTGTCGCAGATCCCAACACGGGCTACGAAGTGTATCTCGACGGCAGCCCGCAAGTTTTCGGAGGTACGAGCGCGGTCGCGCCACTCTACGCTGGGCTCTTCGGCGCGCTCGGCAAGAAGCTCGGCTTCGTCGCAGCCAAACTATGGAGCAGCGCCGGTGACTTCACGGACATCACCTCCGGTGACAATGGCATGTACCACGCGCAGCTGGGGCCGGATCCGTGTACCGGGCTCGGGGCGCCGATCGGCAAGGCAATCGCCGCGCTGATCACAGCGGCAGGTCCGACTCCTGTTCCGACCCCGATCCCCACGCCGGTCCCGATCCCGTCGCCTGCTCCGGTGCCCCCAACGATCGTCACACTGACCCAAGCCACGACCTGGGCAGAGGCGGATCTTCCACACGGCTTCCTTGCCCGATCGCAGGTCGTCACGCTGATCGATCAAGGACTTCGAAAGCACTGGCCGCCGCACATCACCACGCCGCCGCTCGCCGCAGTCACGAGCTGGATCGACGGAGAGTTGCCGCACGTCTCGATGGCACGACACACCGCGAAGATGTTCATCACGCGCGCGCTCAAGAAGCACTGGACAGGACCCTGAAGCTCCAGAGATCCTGACAGCGTGAACAACTCAACACCGCAAATCACTTTCGATCAGACGACCCCACGGACACATCCGTGGGCGCTCTATCGAACGGGGCATCTGTTCCGCTGGGGTCGAGGTCGTGGTGGTGGGGGCGGTGGACAAATTCGCCGCCCTGCAACCAAAAGCGTTGCTACGATCGAGGCATGTCCCAAGGAAACCTCCTCGGCCGCACCGCGTCCTGGCTCGAGCCGAACACAGCACCCTTCCCGCCACGCGCCATCGTCGGCGAAATCGTCAGCGTGACGCGCCCGTCTCCCGACGTGCCTGCCACGATCGCGGTGGCCGAGCGCGGAGACGGCGAGCTGCACTACGTCACGCTCGACGGCTCGATTCCGGTTTGGATCGTTCCCGTGGTGGAAGAAGAAGCCGCGTAATGGAGCCAACGCCAGCACAGCGTGTCGCACGCACGATCTGTGGTGCGCTTGCCGATCTACCTGCAGCGGATCAGGCTCGAGCACTCGAAGCAGTGCGCGTCGCACTTGGGCTGAATCCCGAAGACTTGCCGTCCACAGCGCAAGAGCGCGGGCCGCAACTGCCGATGGTGCGGGTACAGATGATGGGCGGCTCGCCCCGCGTTGTGAGTGACACGGATCCACCGGGGGCTCCGCTCGTTGTCATCTCCCGCACCCCGAGACCGCCGCGTGCCTTGCAGGCAACAACTGCTGCTCGCGGTTTCGTGCGCGATGTGCTCGCGCGACGCTAGCTTCTGTCGCCGCATCTAACTCATGGAGTGTTTTCTTGATTCGCGCGGCGCCGCTCCAAGGTGTGATCACCCGTCCGCGTCATCGCAGACCGACGGTGTTCGAACTTGTCGACACCGCGCGTCACCGAACCAGGACGATGGCACATGGGATCGTTGCGTACGTCGTGGATATCTTCAGTTGGCTGAACACGTCCACCAATCCAACGTCTGCGGATAGAAGCGATCCTCTTAGAGATTTCGGACACATTGCACCTCATTGCCGATTTACCTACAGCGGATCGTTTCGCGTGGCGCTAGCTCACGTTGAGCAGGCTTATCCGGTTGACGCGCAAGATGGTCACGCGTAGCTGGCCAGCTAGAGACAACAGCGGTCTGTTTCGCTTGGAGATGACCTGCAGACCATCGCATCTCCTCGATTCTGTCGTCTTACGCGATCGTAGGCGCGAGCTTGCGCGTCAACCGGATAAGCCTGCAATGCGCTGATCAATGGAGCTTGAAATTGCTCACGATCGCGTCGGCGTCGTTCTCCGAGAGTCCCTTGGGACCTGCGAGAACGTTCACGATGTAGAGTCGCTTCTGGCTCGGAGCGTTGAGAAACCAGGTCCGCGAGAAACGGACGTGGCTCGGATCGTTGTCATGATCGTCACGCCACGTACCTCTGGCGAGACGGGCAGGCTGTCCTGCAAGCGAGACATCGCTCCAAACAACGTCCGACACGTGGCTCGTGAGTGCCCAGCCGGACTCCATCACCGTGATTTCGTGCGGTGTGGCCAGGGCCATCTCCGCAAGGGACACCGTCACGAGATACGACTTCTGCGGATCTCCACCCCCGAGGATCACCATCCGCGTTCCAGGAGCTCCAGGCACCGGATGCGATTCACCGCGAGGCATCTCGGGGAACTGCATCTCGAACTTCGCGTCGGAGGCTTTGAACGAAACATCCCCTTCTTCGACGACGGAGATGCCCTCCACAGTGATGGGGTGATGACTCTTGCAGCCACCACTGCCGAGACCAACGAGACTGACGAAGAGGAGAAGCACCGTGCAAAAGCGCATGAACTATTTCTTTCCTGGGATCTTGTCGATGAGGCTCTGAAGATACGCGTCGGCGGACGCTGGCAGCTTCGCATCTTTCGACGGCGACGGCGACGGCGCGGACGTGACATGCATGGAAGGCTCTTCGCTGACCGGCATGTCATCGTAGAGGGAGCGCTCCATCTGCGACTTCTCTGCCGCGCGACGTGACGCGACGATGGCATCCCCGACGCCGCCGCCAACGCCCGTGATCCCTGTGTTGACCAGCGAGAACGCGTCGTCCGTCAAGGCAGTCTCTGCCGCACGGATACCTCCGGCGATCGTGTGATCGCCGTTGCCGTCGATCTTCTCGCCTTCGGCAGTACGATGCTCGTCGGCGGTCATCGCCCAGTAGTCGTGCGTGTCGGTATCCCGCACGGCCGCTTTGTTTCCGTAGTATCCGCCCGCGACACCCAGCCCGAAGGCCGCGCTCGCGGGACCTGCAGCTGCAAGCACGGGTCCGCTACTCACGGCAGTTCCTGTGGCTGCAGAGATGAGCGCTCCTGAACCTTCGATGGTCGCGGCACCCGCGCCGACTAGTCCGGCACCACCGCCCATCACCTTGACGGCGTCATGCTGGTTCATGCCTTCGACGAACTCGTTGGTGGCGAAGGCCGCTCCGACGGGGCCCATGAACGTGTCGAAGCCACTGAGCCCGTGGACGCCGAATTTCTCGGCGACGGCATGTGCCCCATCGCCAATACGATGCATCCACTCGAAGGGTGTGGTGTTGTCCGCACCCTCAGCTTCACCGCCGCCTTCCGCGTAGTGCCCAGATGCGAGCGCGTCGGCCTTGGGATCGACAGGGCCGCGGGTTTCTCCACCCATCGGGTGGATTTCGCTGAACGGATTGTAGAGGTTCGCGAAGGGGTTTACGGGTGGAAGTGACGGGTCGTGGTCACCGACGAGAGGTTTCCTGGCGAGTGCTGGCATCGAGCTTCATGATTTACTCTTGAGTTGTGCAAGTCAAGAGTAATCGTGAGGCGGGCTCGTAGCTCTCGACTTAGAACTTGTCGCCGATGCCGAGCCACATGGCGGCGCACCACGATGCGTCGGGACGGACGTCTTTCACGACGACCTGCACGAGCGGTGGGTACTTGGGGCGCTCTTCGAGCGAAACGCCGATCGTGACTCCTGGGGTTGAAGTCAACCACCAGCCAACCACCTTGTCGGTGTTTTCGTGGATGAAGAGCTTGTCCGGTTTGTATGTCGTGCCGACATCCAGATCGAGATCGAGGGTCCCGTCCTGGTGCGCGGTAATCACCGGCAGTTTACGGATGACCTTCCACAAACGTTCCTTCAAAACGCGATCGTCGCAGACATGCTTGAGCAGCACGTAGTCGCCCTGCCGTGGGTGGATCTGGTAGCGGATGCTCGCGTGATAGTGAGGCAGATCCGCCCGTGCGACGTCTGCCTGAGAGGCCGTCACACGTGGTGGCGGTGCTGGGTCAGCGAACGCCGGGATGCACCAGAGCAAGAACGGTACGAGTCCGGTAAAAATCCGCATCACCGACGATGATTCACCTCTGGTGCTGGCAAGTCAAGAGTAACCCTTCTCTTCTTACCCCGCTGCATCCCCATGCAATGTCAGAGGAATCGTGTACAAGAGTAAGGTCCGATGCCAAAGCCCAATGACGGCGTGCTCTCGTGGGACGAAGGAAAACAACTGCTTGCCGCCTGTGCCGGCAAGCGGGCGCGTGATGTGCGAGATCGCGCGATCGTCGTTCTGGGCCTTCGCACAGGGATGCTGCGATCCTCGATGTGCGAGCTGACGATCAAAGACCTGAAGTTAGGGCTGGATGGAGATTCGGGGTACACGCTCACCTTCACGAAGAAGGGTGGTGATCGCCACACCATCAAGCTCGATCCTGACACCCTACGGGTGCTAGCAGAATGGATAGAGTGCCTGAAGAGCCAGGGCATCACCTCGGGGCGCTTGTTCCGATCCATCTCCAAAGGAGATCAGGCCACGGGTTCGCGGCTCACACCGGATGGGTTGTATCGTGCGATCGGCGCGCGTGCCGAGATCGCCAAGCTCGAGATGACGGGGTACATGTTCCACCGTACCTTCGCAGCGTGGGCTCGGCGGGCCCGCGCGAATGACGAGCAGATCGCGCAAGTGACAGGGACTGGCGTGGAGCTTCTGGAGTCGAAGACCAGCAAGCCGCCGGCGAACTTCGTGATCGGGAGGCTACTGCGTCGCGAGCGCTTCCGTCGATGACACGTCGAGTGACCTATCACAAGCCTCGGCGCGATACCGAAGGCGGAAGGTCCGTGATAGCGCACGATCCCAAGGTCCAACGTTCCGCCAAGGGCCTCGGTGCGGCATTGGATCTCTCCACCGCCGCACGATCCCATGGACCTCGCGCGCGAAGGCACGGGCTCGAGAGAGCGATGCGAAGCGGCGGCCACGACGCGGAGTGATCGCGTCGACATAGTCTCGCATCCACCGAGGGGAATCTCGAAGCAAATGTCCCGGTCCGCGCTCGAGGACGACCCAGCGTCCGTGCGAATCGCTTCGGCTCCAGGCGGCTTCGGCTCCAGGCGGCTTCTTTCGCTGCAAACTTTTCGAAACCGTCGATCATCAGCTCTGCAGATTTTTCGAAACCGATCATCCTTCCCTTTCCCCGGTGTCCTGACAACACCACGTAAATCCGTTGGGTTGGTAGTCGAAACACCTTCGGCAACGGTGCTGAAGAACTTCTTCCAATACCGCTGCTCGCGCCTCTTCGTTCGGCAGCTCCGCTAAGAGCTTGCGGATCGCGTCGACCGTTGGATGGTACGCCTTCACAGTAAGTTGTCCTTCCTGTTATCCTTGGGTGGTGGTGCCTTCAAATCCAGAACCTCAAACGCCAGCCATGTACGGCCGGGAATCTGGAAACTCTCGAGCTTCGCGGATCGCATTCGCAGCGTTTCTCGTGAGCTCCTTGGGAATCGCGTATCGCGTGCTTGAAGTTCGCCGTCTTCATCGAGATGCCTTGCGTGCGCCTTGAGGCTTCGGAAACTTCGCAGGGTCATGCACGTACGTCGGGTCGTCGCCCTTCCACACAATCGTCGTCCAAGGTGAAAGCGTTGTAGCGAGGAGCTTCCGCGCTCGTGAACGGGAATACGCGGTCGAGGCTGCGATCACATGCAGGCCTTTCTTCTCTGCCGCACTCACGTTGTAGAACACGATCTGCGATAGGGCGAATCGAGGATCGCGAGGCGTTGCAGCCCGAGGCGTGCGCAGGCCCCGCTTACGCGTTCGCAAGCGTCGAAGGACAAGTCCTCCTGGGCGAACGCCAACCACAAAGCGGCGTTGCCCACGGAACTCGATCCAATCGCCCATCCGCACGCCCACTAGGCTTGCTCCGAGAAGTCCACGAGCTGGCTCACGCGGACGCGCGTGTCGTAACCTGTTGCAACGTCCAACCGATCCGTGATCCCGACGTCACCGAAGCGCGACGCCATCGTGACACGCACGCGGCGGCCTTCGAAGGTGGCGAACAACTGCGGGTGGGGCAACGGCTGCAGATAACCGTGGGCCGGAGAGCGGGCGAACGCCAGGAAGGTGCGTAGCGCCATCGGAGCTTTCAGATCGTCGATGTAGTCGTCACAATGATCGGCCGGCTCTGGGACCGCTGTGCTGACGATCTTCGACTTCCGTTTACGACGTGCTCGGTACTCCTTCACTTGCGAGGCTCCGCAATCGCCGAACAGCGATCGCAGCCGAACATGATCTTATTGAAGTTGCTCACGAGTCCGCCGCTACATCCAGCGACGCGAATGCGAACACCTGGTGCTCCTTGCCGTCCGGATCGACCACGCACACCGGATTGATGCGGAAGAGCCCACCCCCAGCGTACGTGCACGGACCACCTTCCTTGCGGAAGGTCGCTTCGCCGGACGTTCCTGGAATCCAGCGACCGACACAGGAGAACGCGACCGTGTTCTCAGGTGCACCCGCGTCACGCCACGCGGACACGGCCGCTACGTATCCGCAGCTCGGGCACACGAAACGCCACGCCAGCGGATCGTCCCCGAACAACTCAACCGCCCTCGCCTGCCATTCTGCTTTGGTCCATCGAAGCGTGTCGCTCACACAAATCTCCTGGTTTTCAGTTCACGAAGCCACCGCTGACGCCAATCGAGGCGTGGCCCTGTCACGCCTTCATTCTCGCCATGTCCGTGAATCGTACCCATCCCGTGCCGTCAGGGTTGGTAACTCGCGTCATGTGATACCGGCGGCCGAGCAGTAGCACGCCGCTGAAGTTGTCGATTACCGTGGTGCGATCCGCGACGATCGTGCAGCGATGCCATTCGTCGCTCGCATCGTCTCCGGCGGTTCGTGCACGCACTGCGTACTCGATACGCTCGACGCCCAGTTCGACGATCTCGCCGGTGTAACGGTCGACGATGCCAACGTAATGCTCGTATCCTTCTCCCTTGTTGGGTAACTCGAACGTGGATTCGTACGCCTGCGGAAGTTTCTTCATCACCTAACCTCGAATGCAACTGTCCCGCGCGGACGATCGCCCAAGTAACGCGGAACGATCGGTGGTCCTGAAACACAGACCATCATGGGATCCAACCCTCGTACTCGTGCCCGTGCAACTGCCGCTGGCACGACCCACAGAAGAGCGCCACGAGTGGCTGCCACGCGCGGACACCTCCTGCGTCTTCAGGAAGAGGAGGATGTCGCTCACGTCGAAGTGATCAACTTCGATCCAATCCGCCCACGCGCCGTTGTAGCGGGTGCTCATGTGCAACGAATAACCTTGCGCACCACTGCTCGGGATCAGGCGGTACCGCGACTGACTCGCCTCAAGATAGGCGGCACGCCCTTCATCACGCACGATCCCAAGCGCTCTACGGAGCGCGTCCGGCAGCGTCACGGGACCCGTCTCCGAGGCTTCTTCGATTGCCTTCGATTCCGCTCGATTTCTCGCTCCATCTTCGCCATCTCTGCAAGCAGGCAGGCCAGCGCTTCGTACCGCTCGCTCAGCGGTGAAGCTTTTTGCAGATCGAAGGGCTTTGCGGTGTGCGGCCAGAGGTTCGTCAGCGGCATGTGATTGGCTGACTGCACCCAGTCGCGTGGCGCCTCGGGCCGTTGGTAATCCAGCGGAAGGAACTCGACGGAGCCAGCATCGCCGGCGCACCAATAGCTCGACAGGCACACATGCCGCTCGGCCTCTCCGCTATCCCGTGCGACCGCGGTACAACGGCAGCAGATCAGCGCGTCGCACGGCTTTCCTCGCGGAGCTTCGCCACGCACGTATCCTTGCTGCGCATAGAGGAGCACACGGCGGAAGCGGAGTCCGCTGATGATCGTGTGGCTCACGAAAGCGCAATCCGCGCTGCTTCGTCAGACGTATAGCGGGCCTTCACCTTGTCGAGCCACGCCTGAAGGATGCTTGGGTACTCTTTCATGGTCTTGTGATCCCTGGACCGTGCTTCACGCAGATCGGACATGTGACATCACCATCACGCCCGAACACCCATCCTCTTTTGCGGGCGTGTTGACGAGCTGCCGCTTCTGTTTGCTGCTCGCCAAATTCGGCAGCGCCCTCGCAATGACGGGCGTCGTACTCATCTGGTTTCGCGAGAGCTTCCTCCGACTCAGGAGCGAATCGGCAGTAGAGGTGCATTATATAGGCACCGGCGATCATTTCTTTGCGACCGGAAAACGCTCCAGTAACAGATGATTGACAACGTCTGCCAGCGAACATTTTTCGCTCTTGGCTTGCGCGTTGAGGTGTTTGCGGATCCGCATTGGGATACGGACCGTAAGTTGATGATCGCGAAGCTCTGACAAGGTCCGGGCAGTGTCATGCACTGCACGCCAGCGGTCAATTACTTTTGCGCGAAAGCGATCGGCAACTCGGCAGAAATTGCAACGAGGCCTTCCCGCACGAGAAGACGAAGAAGCATTCGCGACAGCCGCGTCGCCGACAGCGGCGGCTCTCGATCCATCCGGGTACGATAAGCCCGCGAAGAATCGGAATGATGATCAACGGGGCGGCGATGTCGAAAAGGATGTCGTTCATGGCCGGCACGACCAACGATCGCCGAAGCGTCGATGCACGGGTTTATTCGGGCACTCCTTCATATGCTCCTCGATCGTCGCATCTGCATACGGAGCCGTTTCGAAGCCACACCGTCGGCATTTCGCGCTGCTGACAAGCGTGCGCTTCGGCGGGGCAGTGAGCACAACATGGGTACGCTGTACGATCTCCCACTCGACGGAAGGATCCGGCGGAATCATCGGGATGCCCATGTCAGCGCCGCAATCGACGCACGTCACTTGCTCAGCTTGTCGCCGGCACTCCTCACTCATCGCGAGCCAGTCGGCTGCGCGAAACGTCTGGAACGTAGCCGCCGCGTGATTGAGCGCGGCCGAAACCTTCAGCGATTTTGTCAGCGCGCGCATGCTTCCACCGCCGACCGTGCGCGGTGACCGTGCGCGAGCGGAAGGGTGAGATCCACCGTCCAGCTCGGGCCCCCGTAGCCGTCCATCGCGAGCTGGAACGCATGCCCCAGCGTCTCGCCCTTGTCGTCTTCGTCCTCCGAGTAGTTCGGCGACGAATCGTCATTGCCAGCGGAAATGGAGTCCACGTCCAACGGTCTCGGCAGACCCTGCACCGCGATTACCTCCCCATCCTCTGAAGGAACGAAGATGCCTTCACCCGCGAGGATCAGTGCCCCGACAGCACAACACCAGCGCAACTTCGGACTGTCCCACCGGACGGGATCTCCCTCATCGTCGAGAAAAAACTCTCCCATCGTCGGGCCGAGCTTGCGCCCGTTGGCCTCTTGAAGAGCGATCGCGAGCAGAAGTTCATCGGTCGGAACACGATCTGCCGAGATCACGGACAACTTCTTCATGGCATCTCCTTACGTTGAGGTTGGATCAAGCGAGGGTGAGGGTGAATTGTTGATGGCTGACATAGGCGACAACATCGGAGCCGATCTCCTCCTCATCGTCCCACGACAAACACCACACGCGGTAACGATCGGTCATGACGGCAACCCTGGGCCCCAAATTTTCTGGATCTCGTCCGCGATGTCTTTCCGATCGATCTCGACGAAGTGCTCGCTGATCTCGCGGACGGTCTGTCGAATTGCCCCTGCCGCGGCACCTTCACCGATCTTGGCCAACCGATCACGCTCGGCCGTGATTTGATCCAGCTCGGCGTACGCGGAGACCACCGTCTTGCAGAGGACACGATTCTCGGCGCGGAGGCGATCACGCTCGGCGATCAACTCGGTGATCGCTTCGGTCGTCGGATCGTTCACGGCTTACGATCCTCATCCCACTGGGTGTACTTGAACCCCGCATCTTCCAGCATCGTCATGCCGATATTCGTGGCGAGCCACTGAATGACCGACGTCGCGACGAACCAATCTCGAGCGCTGGTGGCCGTCGCGTCTTGTAGGATTGCCGAAAGCAAGTGATCCGGATCCTGACGAAGGGCCATCTTCATCCACGCCGCGTGCATCTTCTTCTCGCGCGGATAGTGATCACTCTGCGTCCTCTCGAAGAGGGCGCCATAGAACCGCCAATTCTTGGCAGCTTCCAACGCCGCACGCGCCGTACAGCGGGGACAGTCACAGGGTTTCGGTCGCTCCTCCGCGTCGTAGTAGGCGCAATCGTCACGATTGGCGATCCGCCAGAGCGCGTTGTCGAGGATTCGAAGTTGTTGCTCTTGATCGATACTCATGCAGGCTCCTTCCACTGTTGCCGGAGGATCAGACGTTCCCACAGCGTCTTCACGTCGTTAAACACTTGCGCATTCAGCGCCGGGCCAAGATCGTCAAGCGACTGTAATGCGGCGATCCCGTCAATGATCACAGCGCACTGCTGCCGGGACTCCGCGCACGTCTTGGGTAGCGTCGCCGACACGTCGAGCGCTCGCTGGCCATCGAGGAGACGGCGGCTGTCGATGTCCGTTGGCATGTTATCCATGGGTGACGACGTGCGCGCCGTCGAGTGTCCAGCGCTTCATGGCTGCGACAGCTTGCGCGATCGTCTTGTAACGGGTGCCTTTGTCACGCACCCACGCGTGACGACTCTCGTCCCAATAATCGTTGCTGCCAGGCCCACGCGCGATGCGGGTTACCTTGACTCCGGGGCCGCTCATGCGCGAGGACCTGCTTTGTAAGCTCGCGTATCGAAGGCTTGCGTGTCCACCCGCACGTGGCGTACCGCCCGAGAAAGCACGTACTCCACGGGCCACGGGATATCGGTCCCCCGCATGTTCGCGGCGCGTTCGCCGGTGTACGTGCCAGCTTCATCAATCGAGCACACGTAGCCTTGGCCATTCGGAGCCCACCACGATCCGCAATTACCGACGATCTGCCGAATGTCCTGGATGTAGTACATCGCATCCGGCACAAGCGGATTGCCGAGGCCGTCGCTCTTCACTTCCGTAGGAACCTTCCAGCTCGGAGGCATCACTTCTTCTCCGTTTGTGAAGCCGCGGCGAGGATCGCTTGCCGGCGCGCTTCCGAAGCCTTGAGCAACTCTGGCGAGAAAGCCCGCTGGGCACAGTTCGTGCAAACGGCCCCGATAACGACCGGGGATTGCTGAGGCGGCGGCTGAGGCGGCGACAACACCGATAGATACCAGCCGCGAACCGCGAGCAAGGTATCGAGGGCGTGCTGCTCGATCGGGAAGATCACTTCAACGCCCTCCCCGCATTCAACACAGGTCACAAGCAGTGCAAGCACAGGAGGCGTTGGCGTTTGTTGCGTCATCTTAGTTCACCATCCGGCTGTCTTGGCAGAAGCAACCACAATCAAGGTTATTGCAACGGTCGTGACTACTCTCGCGCTTTTGGCAATGCGCTTGGAAGTATGGAAAACACCACGGGCATACACGGTGGCCATTCGATGCGACGAGGAGCGGAGCACGGCGGCGCTTCGTCATCGTCCGGCCTTGAGGCGGTCGTACGCTTCCTTCAGCTTCTTCTTCGACGCGCGCAACTCCGCTACCAGGCGCTCGAGCTCGGCATGTGCCGCGCGCGTCGTTTTCAATTCGGCCTGAAGATCCGCGGTGGCTGCCTCCACGGCGTCGCGCACAGTTGTGGCCTGACGCTCGGGGTCACGCTCCTTCTGGAGGGCACGGAGCGCTTCCGTCTTCTGAGCGTTCTCTTCCTCCAGCTGGCCAGCCGCGCGTTGAATAGACGCCACTGCGCCGTGCTGCGCCTCGATCTCGACACGCATCTCTGTCTGAATGGCCTTGAGTTTCGTTAGCTCCTCGAACATCGTCGAGAACCGCGAGGTGCCGAGATTTGGAGCATCCGCCGCCCAGACAATCATGAACTGGTCCCCGGCTTGCGGAGCCACCACGTCGGTGTCGTGGAGCACCTCGAGCGTCGTCGGACCGCGGTGATCGCTGTTGCGGACACGGAGCACGATCGACGTAAGCGGCTTGCCTTCTGGATCTCTCGCGAGGCTCATGACTGCTCCCTAGTAACTACGAGCGCCGCGTCCGCGACACGGCGTGCATGAAAGCATCGGTACTTCTTCGGAGTACGGCGTTTGTGGCCCCCAAGCGATCCCACGATGGGGGTGCCCTTGTATTTGCACGGCGCATTCGGAGCGGCGTGGCACAAGCGGCACGGAATCGCGGAAGGTGAAACGCTCATACGTCTTCCTGCTCTTGCAGGAGTTGCCCGATGAGATCTGCGGCGCGGCGATGGCGATCGCCCGTTGGAGTCGGCCCCACGATCACGGCTAGCGCGCGCAGGCTGTCCACCGCAGCGTGCAGCTCGAAGCGATCGTCGCTGGACAGCCTTTGCGAAAGGCGGCCGGCGCGATAGATCTCTTCAGCAACCTCGATCAGTTGCTTGTGCTGCTCGCTCACGAGGATATCGGGATCCTCGCCGATGATCATGGTGACGTCGAACGAGCGGCCATAACCCGTAAGTGTCAGCCCTTGGATCTGAAAGCTCCACGTCATGTGGAATGTTCCCGTTCACCGCGCGCATACGTCATGTGGAATGCTCCCGTCGTGAACGCCCGCAGAGGAAACAGCCGGTGTAGGCGCAGTCCCCGTTCGCATAGGGCGTGTCTCCAGCGCTGAGATAGCTGTGGCTGGTCACCAGAGGATGTGCGTGCGGTGCGATGTGAACTTGCGATCCCTCACGGAGGTCACATTGGGTGCCACAGGAGCATCTCCAGTACAGCGGCGCGATCCTCTTCATGCGGACGAGCTCTTTGCAGCGCAAACAATACGGCGTGTAACTCGGATCCTTCGCGACGTTGTCGAGAATGACAGCGCGCTGCCATGTGTCCAGCGTGTCGCTCACGACACCTCTGTGATCGAAATCGCCATCTCGACCAGACCGATGAGAATTACATCGCCGGTTCGGAGTGGTGCGCGTGTGATGTTCATGCCGTTAACACGGCACCCGAACGGAGATCCCAAGTCGATCAGGTAGACCTCCGTTCCCTCGATGACGGCATGCATGCGCGCAACCGAGGGATGCTCAATCTGAAGATGCGCGGAGGGCACCTTCCCGATCTTGATGGCGTGCTCGTCAAGCGTGACAGGAATCTTCGCGGTCACTGGATGCTTGGCTGCTCCAAAAAGCCCGGACGACACGTGCACCGTAGCCGGTGGAGTGAGTTGATCAAGGTTCGTGAAGACGAACGTGATCGGCACCTTCGTCGTGCTCGTCGGCGTGCTCATCGATAGCGAAGGGTAGTGCTGAGCGACGGGCCATCTGCAGGGCCGTGTGTATGCTGTTGGGGCGTTGCACCGTACGTCGGCAGCGCTGTCGAGAACGTCGGCACGGGCATCACGTGCGTGTCGTCCACGATCTCGATGCGCGAAATCGACATCCAGCGACCGTCGAAGAGCTTGCCCTCCTTGTCGACGGGTGGAGAGATCGCGATGCGGATGTGGCTGTCGCACAACTCGAAGCCGATCGAGGAGAGCACGCCCGTCATCCCAGAGATGCGATCGCGTCCGCGCTTCCCCAGCATGCCGAACGCCGTCGCGTAGTTCGGAAACGACGGTGTGGGCATGACGCGGACGTCATCGATCAGCCAGAGACGATGAACATCCAGCATCCGACCGTCGACAAACTTGCCATCCTTATCGACCGACGGAGCGATCGCTGCCTGGATGCAGCCGTAGAGATCGAAGGTGAGCGCGTCACAAACACCTTCCTGCGCGGAGACCTTGTCTTTGACGCGGCGGCCGAGGAGCTCGAAGAAGGCGGAAAGATCGGGCACGGGATTGGGCACGTTGGTTCCTTGGCAGATTCGTGGATGCGCGGTCACGGGAATTCGTGAACGCCAGGGTTCGTGGCAGAGCTTCAGTTTTCCGTTTGTGTCTTGATGTGCGTAGTGCTCGAACACGGAATCCCACACGCTGGGCTCACCGGCCGCGCAGTGGGGACAGGTGGTCACTTGCGGATCTTCTTCTTCGAAGCACGCTTCTTGGTGACCTTGGCCGGCTTCTTCGCCTTGGCGCTTGCGGGCGACTTTTTCTTCACCGCGGTCATCGCTCGCTCGCGAGCAGTTTCAATCTCTGAGAATCCGCGGAGAATGCTCTGCTGAAGATCGCCGAGACTCTTCGCGATCGTCGAGATCTGCTGCAACACCGTGAGCAGCCCGGTGCTCAGGGCCTCCCACGCAGGCTCAGCGATTTCTGGCGTGGGCGCGGGCGTAGGCGTTTCAGTCGTCGCCACAACAGGCGGTGTGATTTCGGGCGGGGGCGCGGGCGCGGGCGTTTCAGTCGTCGCCGCAACAGGCGATGTGGCAAGAGCTGCCCGCACTTCTGCTACGACGTGTTCACGCGAGATCGTGCGTTCGTTCCCGCCTTCGGCATCGTCGGAGCGACGCAAGTCCTTCATTTTCATCATCCCGGCCCCCAGCTCGCCATAGCCAAGGATCAGCACGATGGGGATCCCTGCCTGATCGGCGTACTTGAGTTGCTTCCCGAGTTTGTCCTCGCCAGTGTAGATCTCGACGACCAAGTCACCGTCGGTAACGTTCAGATCGTGCTTGAGCGCCTCGTATTCATCGGCGAGTGACTCGTCGACGTTCAAGATGAGCACATCCGCAGTCGCGGCTTCTGCGGAAGGCATGATCGGCATATCTGAAAAAGTCATGTGTCTCCTAGTCATCGTTGTCGAGATCCTTCGGGACATACTCGTCGGGCACGTTCACGGACCAAGGACCTTCCACGTCGCTACGTACGGCATCCACCTGCCCGCACGTTGGACAATGTTGACGCTCGGCAATCGTGCCGAAGCACTCAGGCCCTCCACGACCACGATCCTCGAAGAGGCCGTACGTGGACTTGCGATCCTCTTCATATGGACCGATCTCGGTCAAGAGGTCCTTCCACTGCTTCCGTGCCCACTGCATCGCAAGCTGCACGGATGAGAAGATCCGATTGACCGGACCGCCGACCGTGTGAATCTGATACGAAAGTTTGACCGGAGGACTCACGTCGGATCCTTCGAGGAGATCAAGAAGCCCGCAGCGACCTTGCTCGCATTGCGCTCTTTGAACTCTTGCAGCGGCTTGGCGAGTACACGGTCAACCTCGCGGCACTCTTCGCCATCAGCTGAGAGACCGGCTGCCGCGGCGAGTGCGAGCGTTGTCACCGCAACGCCGCCCAGCTCCTGGCCGATGTTTCCCACCGGCCGTTCGAACACGTATGTGATGAGCTTGTGCGCGATCGCTTCGTCGCCACCACAGGCTTGGAACGCTTCGATGGCTTCTTCCAGAAGCCGAAGCCCGCGCTGTGGAAGGCTCGTCGCTTGCTCCTGTCCAAAAGCTTGGGCTGTCCAATGGGCGATGTGTGCTTGCCGCGCGTCGCGGTCTATCGACTTCGCCTCAAGCCAGGCAGCGAACGCGCTCGTACATGCCGCGCGCAGTCGACCGCGAAGTGGAACGGTGACATCGGCAGAGAAACGACCTACGCGCAACTGAAGGATAGCGCTGTAATAGAAGGCCTCTGTCACTGGGCAATCTTCGACGAGGCCGCCGGTGCTCTTGCAGCGACCACACGGCGTTGGTGAGTTGCTCATGGAAGTGCTTTCCGCGCCGCGTCGATCGTAGCGATCAAACGATCTTGTGCTTCGTCAGGCACTTCACCCGCGCGCGCATCAGGAGCTCGCGAGGAATCACGCCATGCCAACGCCGCCGCAAAGACGGAGGCCATCGTCTCGATGGAGATGGGATTACGTCGCTGTTCAGCGATGTAATCGACGATCCCTGCCGTGTATCCGAGACAGAAAGCCGACTTCTGCAACGGGTCGAGACGATGCGGTGGGCGCTCTGCTAGATGCAGCAATTCCGCTGCGCGTGCCTCCCTATGGGAATTGAAGGCGTCGAGGATCACTTGCTGCTCAGGTGTGATGATCATGAGGTTCCTCCGTGGAGTACAGCTGCATCACGGCCGCATGGCGTTTTACTGCATCCGCTTCGTAGCGTTGCCACCAAGCCTGCCACGCGCGACGCCCGCGACGGGCAGCCCGTACATGAAGCGCGTGCGTGCCGCAGATCAGCACCGCGAGCCCAAGGCACAGCGGACCGTCGATCACGATCACAATCCACCTCGCGCTGCCGTCATAACCGCACCAAGAGCCAAATTCCACGCGAGCACGCTTGGCCAATGTTTCCAGCGGAGTCGTTCCCACTGCTCGGAATACCAAGCGGCATCGCCGGCGAATCCTCCGAGCTGCGCCAGTACGCAGCCTGGAGGCATCTCGAAATCGAGGCTATCCAAGTGATCGGCGACGCCATATCGGCGACGCCGATCATGTTCCTCGTGATCAGTCATCCAGGCTGTTCTCCGTCGCGACGACGAGTACTTGTGCAGTCACGCGCAGAACACGCTGATCCACGTTCCCATTGGCACACGCGCGAGCGAAACGGACGGCATCTGACTTCTTTGCAAAGCCTTTGACCTGCGTGTTCCAATCATGATCAAGCGAGCCGTCGCACAGCACGATCCACATCTCGGCCGTCGCGTCGAAGTGATCCATCGACTTCTTCTCGAGGAGCGTGTCGTACGCAGCCGATTTCATGCCGAGGCCGCGAACCACCTCTGCACCGCGAAATCTCTTGGGTAGTGCTTTCGTCCTCGATCGGCGTTTCATAGCGAAGGGCCTTTGTAGCGACAAGCGCCGCTGAGCGGAATGGGTGATCAGGTACCCGGGATCTCGCGAACGAATCTCTGATGAAACTCTTCGTCCGGCATTGCCGAGAGGTAATTGCCCTGGTCATCACTCTCATCGAGCACGACCCACCAACCGAATTGAAGCGCGCACGTGTCAGCGGTATCTAGCGCCGGATAACCCCAAAGAAGACGTACCTCAAGAAGCCCATCCTTCAGCGCTGCACTGAAAGAGCGCCGTTCCCCATCGAGCGGAGACCGCAACCCCGCACGCAATGCGGATAGCGCCTCTTCCACATCTCCCATCCAGCGTGTGGCGTGGAAGACCTTCTTCTTCCACACCCTCACTTCTTGGCAGCCTTCGCATGGGCACGCTGAATGAAGTCGAGGGCGGCAAGTGCCTCTTCGTACCGTTTGTCCCAGCTATGATCGTTTCGCTTGTGTGAAGCGACCCGCTGATCGAGTACACAGGCACGGGCAAAGCCGAGGCCGTCGATGATCGCATCAGTGATGTTAGGTCGGCTCACGAACCCTCCACGATGCGCTGTAGCGCTGCAACCTCAGCCCCATCGATAACACCTAGGCTTTTCTCGATCCCGGTACCAACGAGGAATGCCTGCACATAGGGCAGGTAAGCATGGACGTTTTTCGTCGTGACACCCGATGCGAGGGCGAGAGGCTTTTCTTTGTTCGCGAGGCCGTGTCGAAGCTCGATGAGCTTATGCACGTCGACGGGCTTTCCAGTACCAGGTCCACTCGTGCAGAGGACATCCACGTAAGGAGAAGCTGCCGCAGCGGCGGAACAAAGTTGATCGTATGCAACCTCGCGCTGGTACTTGAATGCCACGCCGCCGAAATAGAGACCTCCCCATCCACGCTCGTGTCGATCTTTGACGAAGGCTGCGGCGGCAGGTTGCTCTTTTCGGCGTTCGTCAACCTCCGCCGTATCCGTCCAGATTCCGTCGATCTTTCCATAAAGCGTCGAAAGTGCAGCGGCTGCAGACAGGCCGAGTAAATTCACGCCGACCCACAAGGCAGGAAAACGTCCCTGTACCTCGCGAAGAAGCGCGAGGAGTTCGTCCTCGCGCATCCCTTGGTTGATGAGAAAGATGCCGCGAATGCCGACGCGGACGCATAACCGGATGCTATCAAGCGCGATCACACGGCTGACCGGATGGATCACCGGCAGCAACACCCGCGACACACCGAACGTCTGCGCGATTAGGTTCACTTCTTTGCCTTCTTCGAAGAGAGCTCGACATGAAGGTTGCAGGTGCCGCGGACCCAATCACTGAGGGTCAGCTTCGATTTCTCAGCCGCCGATCTCCAAGCACGGCTCTCGCGCCGCTTCAGACGGATCTCGATGCGATCGGTTCGCGTGGAAGCCACCCGCGACGTATACGGATCTTTGTACGGACAGTCAAGCCGTTGTACGTACAGCGCGGCTGTGATACCGATCAAGCCTTCCATGAGCTTTTGGAATTCGCTCGACACTGTTCCACTTCGTCAGATCGACGCGGAGATCGCATCTCTCGAGAAGTTGCCGATGGGAGATCGCGCCGTGTCCGATACCGATCGGCTCGCCGATCTTCGTCGGGCCCGGCGTCGCATCACGGGGAGCCGTCGTGGCGACTTCTGATCGCGTGCGCTTGATCGTGTCCCTCTCCGAGGGCGGGTTTCAGATCCGACCCGTGCCACCACTGCCGGACGTCGAGCCCGGCGAGCAGTTTCATGTCACCTGCTGGCCACAGTGCGATGTAAAGATCCGCGAGTTGCTCGTCCTCGACTATCAACTCATCCGCGTTGTTACAGAGGATCTGACCACCGAGTCCTTTTCAAGGGTGGAAGTCGACGGCGCTCCACCCTTGAACCTCTGGACGCCCGAGCAAGAGATCCCGGTCATGGGAGGTCGAAGTGTCACGCTTACGTTGCAGAACGAACAACGGCGATCGCTTCGGCCGTACAGCGGCACGTTCGTTCGTTTCCTTCAAAGGACTTCAATGAAGAGCTACCGCTGCAAACATGCCGTCGAGGCCAAGCGCTGGATGGATACCGACGAGAATCGGGATAGCTTCGCCCTGTGGTTCGAGGAGCATGACGCCGTGTTCGAAACACGTGGTCCCGTGATCGTGCTGCCCGAAGAAGGTGAAGTCACCGAAGGTGAATGGGTCGTCTACTGGGACGGCGAGTTTATCGTGATGTCGGAAGACATGTTCCTCGAGACCTATGAAGAAGTCCCGTCGCCGTGAACATCGACGAAGCCATCGACGAAGCCAAGAGGCGTGCGGCTGAGCGGGACGCCGAGCTGCGCAAGCTCGAAGACACGTTCATGAAACTCGGACAAACGCATGCGGGACCTGTGCTGCTAGCGACAATCCGCGCGCTGGTCGAGATGATCTGCCAAAAGGACGGACCACACTTCGCGACGATCAATAAGATCAAGCTCTACACGGGCGTGATCTCGATGCTCCAGCACCAAGGGATCTCACCGCCGTGACACCGCTGAAGATCATCACGGATGGATGCCGATCCTGCGGGGCGTGCTGTCAGCACGCGCGGCAGTGGCGAGGTGCTCGCGTACGGTTACGCGGACGTGACCTCGAAGGATCGGGATCGTTTATCGCCCCATGTACGACGGCAACTTCTCGAAACTGTCCACGGCAATGAGACGTGGTACTCGACACAGGCGAAGGAATTGTCGATGGGCGGGGCAGCCTGTCTGTATCTTCGCGGTACTCCTGGGCAGCGCTGTTCTTGTGCGATCTACGAAACCCGTCCCGAGATCTGTTCTGACTTTCGTATTGGAAGCCGCCGCTGCCATGAGGCGCGGGCGGCGTTGAACACTCACTTGCAAGAAATGGAATCCGATGCGCCCTCTCCATGATCGTGTTGTCGTTCGTCGTACCGAGGCAGAATCCAAGACCCCTGGCGGTCTCATCATCCCGGAAAATGCGAAGGAAAAGCCCGTCGAGGGTGTCGTGATTGCCGTTGGAAACGGGATCCGCGACAAGGACGGTGTGCGCGTGCCACTCGATCTCAAGGAAGGAGATCGCGTGCTGTTCGCGAAGTACAGCGGCACCGAGGTGCGAGCGCTCGGCGAAGATCACGTGATCCTACGCGAAGACGACATCCTGGCCGTGCTCTCGTAACCACGTGCTGGGCGATCCAACCGATCTGAAGGATGCGTGCAACGCGCGCCTCTTCATTGGCGACGACTACGGAGACAACCGCGCCACGATGCGCTGTCAACTCGCGCCTGCGCATGACGGAGTGCACTGCGAACGCTTCCAGCGGGCGGGCGGCGAGATCGTGATCACGTGGGTTGCCGACGAGCGACGGCGCTGCTCCTTCGGTTGCGGGCAGTGGGAGCACCTACACGAGATCGATCAGTGCCCTGCTTACTTGGAGGATGTGTGAGCTTCATCGTCGGGCGACCAAGCGATCGCAGGATCTTGTGGGCGCTGATTCGTGTGCTTTTCTCAAGGAGCTTCGGCCGATGACGAAAGACAGTTGCACGAACTACTCCCCTGCAGGGTTCACCGGGCGCTGGCAAGACTGGCATCGCGGACACGGCTGTCCACTCGATGACAGCAAGCCCCGCAGTGATGCCGCAGTCGTCGAGATCCGACAGATGACGGAGAACGGCTCGATGGGCGGTGAAAATGGTTTCCTGACGGATGCCGAGCTAAATCTCCTGCGAGTTCGCACGACCTCAAGCGATACGCTCCTCATCCGCGCGATCGCCGAATTGCAAGCACGGCGTCAGCAAGATGCGATCGACAAGCTTCGTGGCAAATGAGACGGCCTTGTTCCAATTGTCCCTGGCGCGTAGACGCCCCACGCGAGCATTGGGATCCGCAGCACTTCGTCGACATCTATCGAAACTGCCAGGATGACGGTCTTCACGTCATGCTCTGTCACAAAGCCAACGAGCTTCCGAAAGAGCAGCGTGGAGACGTGCCGTGCCAAGGCTGGATCCGTGTGATGGGATCTTCGGCGATCGGGGTGCGGATCCTCGCGCTGCGCGGAAAGGTCACCCCCGCAGAGATCGAGGATACAAAGGGTCCCGAGTTGTTCCCTTCGTTCGAGGCTATGCTGCGAGCGAACAAGATCAAGCTTCCACCTCGTTCGCGCTGGAGACCTCGATGACCAAAATTCTTGACACAGCAGGCACGCTCCAACTCTTCGATACCGGCCGTCGCTGCTCCGTGCGAAACGTTCGAATCTTGCGCGTTCATTGCACGGAGTCGTGCTCCGAAGACACCTTCTTACACGACGCGATCATCGACGCGTTCTGGAGGACATCGAAGATGATGAACGGATACCACCAAGGCTGTGACCCTAACTCCCTTTGGCGGACCGACCCAGCCGCTGCCAAGCTCCAGCAATCCACGCTGAAGTCACTCCTCGACAAAGAGCCGATCGGCGCGTGTATCGCTTGTGGCGAGCTGGACTGCACCGGCGCGGAAAGAGGGAACTAGATGTTCCTTCCTTTCGAGAGTTGCCCGTATTGCAATGGCTCGTTGGAGACGGCGACAGATTGTTGGAATCCGTGGCATCGCGGCGTGATCGTTCATCAAGAAAGTCCACGAGACCGGGCGCGGTGTGGCACCGCGATCGACGATCCGCCGAATCAACTTTCGATCCGCTTGGACTTCGTATCGTGTCATAGGTGCCATTTCGAATGGTTCGCTCAAAGTGCGGAAGCTGCCACTCCTGGCTTGGGCCTAGCTTTCCGGCTAGCGAAACAGCTCATCGAAAAGCAGAACGAGCGTAGTGTAGCTCAAGTGCAAGCGATCGAGGCCCAAGCCAAGACGATCGGAACCTTGCAAGAGACGCTCGAAGAGCAACGCAACGTCGTCCAAGAAGCGACGCGGGCTGTAGAGGCGACGAAGGAGAAGATCGATCGGGTGACCGCCGAACGTGATCGTCTCGCCGAGATCATCAACTACATGCGAAATGACTATTCTCCGCTCGGCGCGCGCGGTTGCGCGCTCTGCGTATACGATAACGGACGGTTCATCCGCGCCTGCGCGGTGCATCGTTGGTACGAGGAAGTGCTATGAACGAAACTGAAATCCACAAGAACGGTACAAACGATCCGCCTCCTTCTGCAGCGGAGATCGCGCAGATCTACGAAGCTGCCAGTGAGCCCGGGGAGCCTGTACCGGAGCCACATGCACCGGAGCCACAATCCGCACCGGAACCACCGGCGACGCCAGCGATCGACAATCTGCGACTTCGCATGAAGGTGTGGACCGACACAGCGACGTCCAAGCGCTATCTCATGCCCGCCGCGTTCATGCGAGATGTCGTCAACGGAAAACCCGTCAGCGATGTCATGTACGCCTACGCACTGCGGGATGACGACACGAAGCTCGTGACGCTCACGGCACGCGAGTGGAACGCACTGCCGTACTTCTACTTCCACGAAGACGGCCCAGCCCCACGTGCCAGCGGCCATCCAGGGAACGTGATCTGACGTGGCACATCCCGCACCGACGAAGAAAGGTCTCTGATGCCGCCGCTCACACGGAAGACACTCGACAAGCTCACCTGCCAAGCGCCAAGCTGCACGCACGAAGATCATGACGGGCTCGTGCTGCATGGGCGTTGCCACATCAAGTCTGCGAGTCTGGCGCGCTGTTGGCCGAATGGGATCGTTGCAATCGCCTGCAAGCAATGCGGTCAAGCGATTGCGGAGATTGAGCTCCACGCTGAAGAGTGCTCCAAGATGAAGCAGGCCCTCACGTGTACGGATCCATCGTGCAAGGAGCTGCCGGAGAACCACAGCATGGTGCTCCTCGCGCAGTGTCACCCGAAAGCAGGCGTTTTCATCACGTATCAAGCAGGGAAGATCCTCGTGGCTTGCGGCAAATGCGAAACGGTATGCTCCCAGCTGGCTGTGGCTGCAGGCGAGCAAGGCTTCGTGTCCTGATGCTGGCGTTCCTCGACGCTAGCGTGGGGAGCTTGGCACCTTCGGAGTCCGTCGCGAAGTGAGCCCGTACCGCGAGCCCTACGCGCTCCCACAACGATCGAAACGGCCTTGGTGGAAACGGTTGCTCTGCCGCCTCAGCTTCCACGAAGGTCCTTTCCTGATCGGCCTACACTGCATTGAGTGCGAAGCGTGCGGTCGAATTACAGGGGACTAGCGTACAATGGAGCGTGACGCGATTTTGCGAAAGCAGGCGGCGACTCAAGCTGCGCGACGCGCTCACGCGAATGTGCAGCGGCAGGCTGCGCTATCCGCGAACCGAGGGATGCGATCCTTCAACGAAACGCCGCTCATGAAAATTGGTACGTGGATGCAGAGCCGACGAATCGCAGGTCACGAGGACTCGATTCAAGGGGCGCCTCGAGATCTACTTGAAGAAGCACATATCCACATCGAGCGTCGGCTCATAGCGATCGCGCTCCAGCGTGGACCAAGCGCGCGTACGCGCGCCACGGAGCGTTGGCTCGGTCGATGGATGCAAATCGTTGAAAGTGAAATGCGTCGGCAACAGCCTAGGTGTTGCTTTGAGACGATCTAGAGCCGTCCCAAAAACCGCGTTATTCTATCTAGGATGACGATCACCGCCAAGATGGATCGGGGCGACTACGCCTCCATGTTCCTTCGAATCAAACACGGTTTCGAGATCACCATCGAAACGCCCCTGCGTGTTTCGGCAGCGGTCGATCCTACGTACGCTTCCAAACTGCGAGACGCCCTGAAACAGGGCCTGGCGCGCATCGAGCAAGGGAGCTCAGAGTCGGAGATCTTGCTCGATTTGCCGGTTACAATCACGACGGACATCGAGACAGCGCGGCGGTTGCTGCGTGATCTGAATGACAGGCTGTAATGCGAGGGCCTAAATACCGTCACATCGTCCCTACCCTCGTCGACGCGATCCAGTTCACAGGATCCAATATCGAGGCCATCATCGAATGGCTGAGGTACCAAGATCACCACAAAGCGGCCCGCGTGAATTTTCATTCAGATAACGAATGTCTCTCTATCGCGACGACCGCTGGAACAGTGATCACCTTCGCGAAGACGCATTGGATCATCGTCCAAGCGGATGGCATGATCGCGCGGGCCACAGACGCCACGTTCCGTGAGACGTACGAGGTAGCCCAGTGACCGAGCATCCCATCGAGCAAGCCGTCCGTCGATCCCACTGCGCGCACAACGATCGAGAAGATCCGCGGCACCAGTGCATCGGCTCCTGCAACATCAGTCCGCAGGGAGTCACGCTCTCGTGTGATCTGTGCGGAGATGCCCACAGGCCGATCGAGATCTCAGCCCCTGAAACCAGGCTTGTTTCGATCGTGCTTGAGGCACTCGGAATATCTCCTGAGGCGGTGACTCCGGAGTACAAGTCTCGAGCTGCTGAGGCTGCCAAGCGATGGATCGCTGCACGTCGATGAACGACAAACGTATCTACCCCGCGAGTGCTGCAAGTGGCGGGAATATCGAATCGCTGCGTTCCGACGCGGTACTAGGTCCGTGCCCGAGCTGCCAAGCGACGTTGCGCTTTGGGATCGCGAAAGACCCGCAAACCGAGAAGCTTGTGCGGGTGCTCATGCATCCGATCCCGTTCTGTGGATACTTCGGTGAGACAGATCCTGCAGAAATCGTGCGACGTGTGACGGCGTCGTAATCTTGGAAAAGTTATCCACCTCGAAGTAGGGTGATCCATGGCCGAGGTTAAGAAGGTTTCGAGCGTGGATTGCGAAAACGAGAGCGAGCGTGGGAAACGGGGGCACCGCGGGCATCGGGGCCACGCAGGTCCAACAGGTCCAACGGGTCCTTCTGGGAGTGGGGCGGGAAGTACAGGACCAACAGGAGCAACCGGATCAACCGGGTCGACAGGCGGTGGTAGTACAGGTCCAACGGGATCCACAGGTGGTGTGGGCAGCACAGGTCCAACCGGAGCGGATGGCGGGACCCCTAATCCAACGCTCGTCGCCGACTATTTCGACGACTTCATCTCCGTCGCAAACATTGGTGCGAGCGGCACTGGAGCTGCCCCGGGCAGCGTCTTCTGGAACCCGACGAATGGCAACACGCTAAACATGATTGGGTCTGTGCAGATCCGCGCGAGCCTCATCGACTTGACGGGTCGTCTCTCGATCCTCACCGACAAGGGCAGCGCGCAGGTCGGAGATCCTTTCTTCTACTTCGGAACAGGGTCTTCCTTTTCATGGGAGTTCCGCTTCAAGGTCACGAACGTCTTCAGCCTCGGCAATGATGCACTGTTCGTGATCGGCGCGCACGATGGCGTTGGAAGTCTTCCGACGAACATCTGTGGGTTCACGGCAGGCCTGGGAGAGAACGGCAATCTGAACTGGTGGGCGGTCTGCCGATCTGGTGCGGCTCCCACGAAGTCCGATACTGGCATCGCCGTCGACACGAACATCCATCGCTTCAGTGCGAGCGCGGACTACAACACAGGTACCGCCACGTTCTTCATCGATGACGTGTCGGTCGCGACGATCAACACGAACGTGCCTACCGATCAGTTCCTTGATCTTCAGTGCACGCTGCTATCGATCGATGGGGACACCTTCGATCTGTACTGGGATTGGGTCAAGTTCCATATGGCGATGGCACGCCTACCGTAGATGCCGCTCCGAAGGGCCATCACGTCGGAGGCCTGTGGTACGACCGCACGATGCAGATCCTCCTCAGAATCTTGCTCGCGCTCGGATCGATCAGCCCGAAGAAGATCCAGCAACGGATCTCGTTCGCGCTACATCACGTCGCAGACAACGCGCGGTTGCACGAGGTCGCGAGAGGACTGCCAGATGTCGAGCCCGAGAAGGCCGATCGGTTTGTCGACGCGGCGATTGCGAAACAAACGTCGCAGGTGCCAGCGTCGTTGCTCGTCGCGCTTGGATGGGGAGAGTCCAGGTTTGACGAGCAGGCCCAACCTGCCTGCGGCGTGATGCAGGTCTATCCCCAGGATCTCGACGAGTCTCCAGCCACATGTGTCCACTGGCGAACGAACGTAGCTGCAGGAATGGAAGCAGGTGTGCGCGAGATCGAGATGATGCTCGCCGACAACCGCGTGCGCGGCGATCTGCAAAAGGCGCTGCTCTACCGAGCCTGCGGTAACCGCGCGTTCGACGGAACATGCGATGCGAAGAAGTACACATGGGTCACAGCGGCGATCGCACGATGGCATGCGATCGCCGCACGATCGTCACGTGATTTGATCCCGGATGTGTGATGCCGAGCGGGAGGCGGATCGAAGAAACGCGACTATGCAAGACTGATAATCGCGATCGAAAATCCCTGATCGATGGCAGTGCCCGCAGAGTCCACCATGAAGACGTTGATGACCCCGAGCGATCCGAACAGGAACGAAACCGTTCCACTGTTGAAACCGCCGTTGACCGTCAGAAGCACGACGAGGTTGTTGTTGGAGGCCGGTGGCGTGCTCAACACGAGCGTATTCTGTCCGGTCGCGATGTTTGTGAAGGACGCGAATCCCGTCTGATCGACCGGGGTTCCGTCGGCCGCCACCTGCGCCGCTGCCAAGACTGGAGGAAGCCCTGCCGGACCAGCAGGTCCTGTCGCTCCTGTTGGACCTACATGGCCCCGTTTGCCGCGTTTCCCACGCTCCCCGCGCTCTTCACAACCTGCGAAAGCGGTTGCACTTGAAATGTCTGCCATGACAGAGGCTACGCTTCCCGAAGAAGCCACACAACAAAACGGCAACGCGGTGAACTCCGTCCGTTCCAAATCCACGTGAGGCCTTGATGACATCCTGCGAGATTTGCCACTCCAACGTCCCTCACGACGCCGAACACTACACAGTGACCAAGGACCGTCCCGACGGGTACTGGATCTGCCACAAGAATGTCGGCAAGGTGCAGTGCGCGAAGTGCGAGCACGTCTGGACCCCCAAGACGCTTAAACTACCGTCGCGTTGCCCTGCATGCTCTGAGACCTGCGATTTGTTCTGGGCCGACGATGGCGGCTGGGAACAAGCGGCAAGAGAGCGGTCGGCGCGGAGAGATGACTACTGAGCCTAGCGAATGCTAGCTATGCCTGCTTCGCGAGCGGCACGCGCGACAGCGCGGTAAACCGCGCTGTGAATCTGTGGAGTCTCTCCGAAGTTCCGTGGTGGATCGACCTTGACGCCTTCGTCAAACCATCCGACGCCGTGCCCTTGTGACTGCATGGCGCCTTTGTAGCCTGCGTCGTTTGGCGAGAACTTTGCGGCAATCTCGTTGAGTTGCGCGTCCGTGAGTTGATCCTTCACAGCCTTCGTGAACTTCTTGGCGACAGTACGTGCTGCAGGCGGAACCTCGGGGAGCACATTCTCCCAGTTTCCACCAGGTCCTGGCGTGAGCTCGACGTAACGGCGATCTTCCTCGAGTAAATTCTCGACTTCGTTCATGTACGGACTCGCCCAGAATCCAAGAGCGGCACCTTCTGTGAAGTCAGCCCAGTCGTAGCTTTTCTTGCTCACCATGCCGGTAGCGCCTTCGAATGCGCGACGGGTTTCCTTGGGGACGCGAGCGAGCGCCTTCGCGAAAGCTGGCGACATCGTCGAAGCCTTCACGGCACGCAGAACCTCCGCAGCTCGCGTCGCAGCCCGCGTCGGATCATGCGCGTGCTCAAGCAGGGCGTCCATCGCGACGTCCCAAACGTCGCTGCTGCTGACCGTCGAGTGCGCGGACCGCCGCTTCGTAGATGACTTCCGTTGGAGGAAACTGTGGATATCCCGATCCAGTTGCGCGGCGGACTTCTTCATCGATCCCTCAGATCTTTTTGTGCGTTGCCAGGATAGTAGAGATCCGTGCCTGCACGTCCTCGATCCTCCGATGAAGATCGTGCACGCGTTCAGCGGTGTTGCCCGCGTATCCCAGCGCGTTGAAGAGGTTGTCGCGCTCGACCTCCAAGGCCTTCAGCTCTTGCTTGTAGGCGGTCGACCTGCGGGGCTTCTTCGCGAGAGCATGTGCGATCTCGCGATCTAACTGCGCGCCGGACTTTCGCTTCGTCGAACGCGCCGTCTGGATCGATTCAAGATACTCCTTCCCCAACTCCGTCGTCACGAGCGTGTCCTCACGATAGGGAGCGGACCCTTTCCTAGGCGGCTGTTCATAGCCGCCACGTCGTTCGACGTAACCTGCACGTTGGAGTCCGCCGAGCATGTCCTGCATGTCGTTGTCCCACGACAGGAGAATCGATGCAGCGGTGGGTCGACGGAGCGCTTGCAGCACACGCAACGCGGCATCCAATTCACGCTGGGTGAGGATATGGCCGCTTCGCGATGGTGGATCGGGAAGAAAACGGGTCACGCGAGGTACCTCGGAGTCTCCAACTGATCGCGAGAGAGGAAGTTGGCACGCTCCGCAGTCCGCAACCACGTCGCTGCCGAGATCTCTTCAAGCATCTCTTTGGCCCGCCGCTTATCCTCCGCGTCTCCCGCGTAGCGGCCGAACGCGAGACCTTCGGCGAACTGTTCGAGGCTGACACGATCGTCTTTGAGGCGGTACTCGTTATCGATGTAACGAATGGCGCGGGCCACTTCATCCGTGGTGGGCATCCGTGCCTTGGAATGCTTCTCCGTGAGCAGCTCGGACCACGCACGTTCCCACGCCGGATCGCCGAGCTTGGGCTTCCCCATGAATTCGGCAATTTCCTTGTCCAACTGCGCCGGCGACTTTCGCGCCGCGTGGGACACGCGCTTTTTACGTGCGTGCGAGCTGTGCGAGCAGCCAGACGAGCAGGCAGGTCCGAACCACCGACCATCCTCGGTTACGGCCTTGCCCGCCTTCACCGCCCGCGCAAGCGCGTAGTCGACCGCGATCGCCGATTCGTGAATCGCACGAGCCAGACCCTCCGCGTTGATCTCGGCACCATGCTTCATGTTCGAAAGATAAGCGGCGACGCGCGCATCGAGGCTCATCGATGCGTGGGCCGGCTTCGTCGGAACCTTGTAGCCTGCACTGCGCGCTTGCGAGAGACCGATCGCGATCGCTTGTTTGCGGGACGTTACCTTTCCACCGCTGCCGCTACGCAACGTGCCGTGCTTGAACTCATGCATCGTCTTCTCCATCTTTCCCGCCACGCCCTTCTTCGTCGCATGGGACAAGACTTTCCAGCCGACATGGAGAGGGTTTTGCCAGTGCTCCTCCGCCTCGGCACGTGTCGCAGGCCGCACGATCGCATCTGGGCCCCAATTCATGAGGAGCTTTTTGCGAGGACCACCCCCTGGGTACACACCGACGGCGCCGGTGACGCGGCCGGTAAACGTGTAGAGCGTGCGGTCGTCGCCGCCGATCCATCCGCGTTTCTCATCGTAGTGCGGCAGGCTTGTCTTCTTGGTGGCCACGAGCCGAGCCTATCAGAAGGACTAAGCGACGGCGCGTTTGTGGCTGACGGCACGGTGTCCGTGGCAAGGTTTGAAATCCATGTCGAACGTTTTGAAGTCGAACCCGCGCGTCGAGATCCTCTTCAAGACTCGCGGAGACACGACACGAGGCAAACGCTTCGGCTACGTCGTCGGTGTGAACACGGCCGGCGGCATGCACCTCTTCGATCAGTCTCGGGCCTCGGAGCCTGGAGAAGCGGCCTTCCTTGTGTCGAGGTCAGCGGACGGTAAGAGCGGCGCGATCTGGTACTCGCATCAGGGGATCCGCTTCACGAAACCGCCACAAGAGTTGACGGAGCTCTCTCCTGATGAACGGGTAGGTGTCGATCTGATGCTCCAAGGTCGGCGGGACGATGTCCTGGAGAAGATCGTTCCGGATGTGGAGCGACGGCACGTGGTCCGATCGGTAGGTACCGCGCTTGGGACGTTGAAGCGGCCCCGTTAGTATGGCAGTAGGGCCGCGTTCTGCCGTTCTCCCCACCTAGGTCGTTTCGGGGAGTACAGGAGAAATCCGTCATCAAACAACAGGTTGGACTACAAAAATGGAGTCCTGTTCTCCCCGATCAGCCGTTCTCCTTGGATCCCTATGAGTCCCCTTGACGTGCTCTCTAGGGCTTCTATTTACCTCCTTACCAGGCCCTTCTTAAAGAAGGGGGAGAACAGGGGGAACATGAATAGGTACGAACACTTGAACCAGGCGCTATGGGAGCACGATCTACCGAGGGGAGGATCAGTCGTAGATCCTGCAGATCTCCGCACCTGCGTAGATTTCGGCACTGTCAGGTAGGCTAGCGCTGTGAACGCGCGCGCTATCAGCGAACGGCCTCGACAATCGCACCCAAAGCTGGATCCTCGGGCACTCCAACTCCAGAGCAAAGACGTGCTGCTCCAGCGCTGGGAGCGCATCGTTGAAGGCTTCCGCCCGTGAGCGCGCACGAACAGGCGGATGGCATTCCTCTCCCGCATGGGATGCAGCCACCCACAAGTGCAATGTCTCCTGAGGATCTCGGCCAGTTGCTCGCTGCGATGAATGCTGGACCGGCACCCTCAGGATCTTCAAGATCTTCAACAACTCGGCGGGGCCCGCTGTTTCGCAAGTTTCTTTACGCCGTGCTCGTCGCGGCGATCGGCATAGGCGCATCGTTCGCCTCGTGCATCGGACAATCGTTTTCACTGCGACAAGCACGCGCACTCGAGAGCATCGAAACACAACTCCAAGGCCTCCGCACCGATCTCGCTACGGGGCGCCGTTTCGAAGGTCATTGATCGTAAAGGACGTGCGTGACCTTCAAATCGCCCATGAGAGCTGCGAAACGACTGCCTGATATGCCGACTCCGAAACGAGATCGTGGCGCGGCGGCTCTTCCGGAAAAGAAGCCGCGAGGTCGCCGCGTACGGCTCACCCATCTGGAAGTGAAACGCGGCGATGCATTGTGTCTTCGGATTGCGGTAGCGGATGGCGCGCTTGCAGAGATCGGCGATGAGCTCGGAGCCCTCGTTCGAAAGCTCGCGCCAAATGTGGCGACGGCGAACGTGGAAACCACCTCGACGGGAAACGAGTTTGTGATCTCTCAGCAGCACATGGAGAACGACGACAACTACCATGGCGCGGTACGCACACACCTCACTGCGCTGATCGGCGCGCTTTGCGACGAGTCCCTGGAAGACGCGCTGCGCATCACACGAGAGGAGCGGGCTCGTCGCTCCGAAGGAGGTAACTGATGCACTGGGGAATTCTGCTCGCTGTCTTTGTTGTTAGCGTGGCTGTAGGAGCGACGCGAGGGTCTCGATCTCCGCGGGATAAAAACTGATGGGTCACAAGACATCCCCAAAGCGCCGTCGCCGCCCTGCGATCGTGTGGTCGCCCTTCATGATGCAGTTGGCGCAGATCTCACGAGGAAAGAACACACTGGTCTTGGGTGTCTCGCCTGGAGAAGATCATTGGCTCGCGATCGCGCTGGAAGCCCCGACTTCAGCCACTACCGCAGCGGCCGTGCTCAGCAGCCACGCGCACAAGGATCTTGGCGTATTCAAGAATGCGGATGCAGCACAACGAGCCTGCGAAGGCTTTGCAGCATCCTGGCTCCGCAGGAAAATGCCAAAAGAAGATTGTGCCTGTGAGGACATCGCGGGACCAAAACGCCGACGGAAACGCGGATGACAAACTGAAGAACTTCCGTTACAACGTCTGCAATTGATGAACGCACGACCTTCTGGCCGTTTCGAGCGGCGCCGTCCCGATGCGGGCCTGCGGATCAACCAACGTATCCGCGCTTCTGAAATCCGTCTGATCTACGAGGGCGAGCAACTCGGTATCATGTCCCCGCAGCAAGCGTTGCGGATCGCTGATGACAAGGGCCTCGATCTCGTCGAGATCTCACCAGGAGCGGCTCCTCCAGTGTGCCGGATCATGGATTACGGAAAGTACAAATTCGAGGAAGCGAAGAAGAAGCAGCTCTCACGCAAGGGCACCGCAATCTTCGAGACCAAGGAGATCAAGTTCCGTCCCAAGACGGAAGAGCACGACATGGACTTCAAGGTGAAGCATGTCCGTCGCTTTCTCTCCGAAGGTCACAAGGTCCGGCTCATCGTTGTCTTCCGCGGGCGCGAGCTAGCACATCCCCAGACAGGGAACGCGGTACTCGATCGTGTGGTGGCACGCTGCGAGGATCTCGCGACGGTGGAGGTGCGGCCAAACATGGAAGGTCGGCGCTTGCTCATGATCATCGCGCCGCGCCCGAGTGTCGTGCAGAAGGCCCAGGAGCTGAAGAAGGCCAAAGCTGCCGCTCTTGCGGCCGAGCGCTTGGTGCGGAAAGATGATCGGCTCGAGCTGGAGGACGATCTCGACGAGGCTGCGATCAACGCGGACGTCGAAGACTCTGAAGACGCTGAGTAACGTGATTTTTGGAAGGATTTTGTCCTCGGGGTAGGGTAGTCCGTGGCGGAAATCAAAAAGATCGGCAGCCTTGTCCCTGAGATCTCCGAAGAGGATTGCGAGCGCGGACCTCGTGGGCATCGTGGGCATGAGGGCTCTACCGGAGCGACCGGACCCACCGGAGCAACCGGGCCTTCAGGTGGCAGCAGCGCGGACTTCGCGATGGCCTCGATCGGCAACAGCGAAGGGCCGACGATCATCGCGCAGGTCAACGTTTCTGCCGTCAGCTTCGACGGAACTTCGACGACGCTGACACTCACCACGCCTGTCCCGGATCCGACCAAGGCGATCTTGGAAGTGACGTTGTTCTCGCCGGCAGGACCGCCCAACGCGGTCTATGCGAGCATGATCGATGCGAGCCATGTCGGAATCAGCATCCTCAATGTCGGCGGTGCCCCTGTCTTCACGGCCTTCTTCCTTCGACTGGCCTTGGTTCCATAGCCAACTCGTCGTCGAGCACTCGCTCATCGAAGCCATCTTGTCCCGCGCCTTGGCTCCCAGCGCAGGGATCGGCGAACGCGCCAATGTCGTCGATGGCGGTTGGCGATCTGGAGAAAGTATCGCCTACTGGCCAGAGGCAGCGCGCACACTGGAAGCTCTCCGCGAATGCCTCGCGACCAAAGAGCTCCGTGCATGGGCTGTCGTTCACCGAGGCGACGGCAGTTATCACAACTGGCATCGCCACGATGGAACACACTGGCGGTGCTCGGGGGTCCTCTATCTAACCAATGGAGGAGCACGCACCTTGTTTCGACACGACGGCAAGATTCTGCGATCCGTCCCTGCGCTAGGGCGTGTGATCACATTTCCTTCAAAGATCGACCACGCGACCGAGCGGCACTACGGTCCACCACGGATCACGGTGGCCTTCAACGTCGCTCCATGAATCGAGCGAGCTGTCAGAGTCGCATGTGAAGCTAGGGTCGTGGAAATCGGAACCGTCCGCAGTGAATGCATCGAAGCCTTGATGAAGCTGGAAGCGTCGCAACGTGTGAGCGTTCTCCAAGGTTTGATCAAGATGTTCAACGTGCCTGCACGCTGCCAATCGTGCGGTCTCTCGACGGAAACCGTCGTGCAGTGTGGAGCGTGCACAACACCGTCACCGACAGCTGCTTAGGTCGGGCATTCTGGGAGATCTGCCGTCATCCCGGCAGCCCCACCGAATCAAGGAGATCCTATGAAGCGTTACGAGCAAAAGATCATGACGTGGTGCACGAGTGGTCCGCATGGCGCTGCCACGCACCATCCACCAGGACCTTATTGGCGTGTGGTCGGATTTGCCATGGCGAGCGCCAATGGCTCCACCTACGCAACGATCGTGTACGAGCGCGAAAACACGGATGGCGATCCCACAGCGACGCAATAGCGCGACGGCTTCATAGCTTTCGAAACGCCGCTTCCACCACCCGTTTGCAGTGCAGATCGCCGAGGCCGTTGTCGAGGACCCAGCAAGAGACGTCTGGGCTGACATGACAGACAGGGCACTCGATTCGATAGGCGCGCTGTGTCAACACCTTGATGGCACGGTCGAGGTCGACACGACGAGCAATCGAGCGAGGCTTGCGCAGGAAAGCGGACTTCAAGCTTTCCCCCGCGGCATGCGTGCGAGCTGTGGAACCAACAACCGTTCCGCACCCCGTGCTGCGATTTCGATCACCCGCGATCGAGTCGAGCGTCGTGGAAGCTCTTCGTTGAACGGTGTCGATTCCTTCGGACCGAGCGCGTGATCGATCGCGCGTTGTGCAGGACTCTTGGGTGTGCGCGCCATGCCCCATCTTGAACCGTCAATGTTGAAGCTTTCAAGAGACCCTCTTGACATCTCTTGCAACCGTCCGCAGGATGATCTCCATGTCGCTGCATTGACCGAGAGCGCCTTGTGCGTTCTCCTAGTGTTCCGCCGGATGCTCCGAGTCCATCGTCGAGCGTCACCGACGTGAGTCCCAAGACTCACTTCATCATCGTCCGAGAGGATCTCCCCAAAGGATTTCTCGCCGCCCACGTCGCGCATGCCGCCGGCGAAAGCGGACCGGCACCGCCAGAGTCCATCGCGGTTGTGCTCGGCGTCGCGGACGAAGCCGCGTTGCTCGCGATCGCGGAGCGACTCACTGTGCATGCGGTCAAGCATGTACTGATCCGTGAGAACGCGGGCGTGTATGCCGGCCAGGCGACCGCCATCGGCGTGCGTCCCACGCACGACCGCAAGCGTGTCGGAAAGGCGGTGTCGAGCTTGCGACTCGTCCGGTGATCGATCATGGAGCCGCGGCGAACTCACGTGAACCGTCGCCTCGCGACGCTAGCGTCGTCGCGGCTCCGCCAATGCCTTCGTAGCTCAACGACAGAGCGGTCGGTTCTAACCGACGAGACGGTGGTTAAACTCCATCCGAAGGCTCTTGGGGATGTAGCTCAGTGGCAGAGCGAAAGACTCGAAAGAGTTTTTGGTGGTGGTTCGATTCCATCCGTCCCCACGTGATATAGGTACAGCGATTGGAGTCCGAGCTGCCGGGTGCAGCACCGCGAGTAATGATCGCGGGGTGATCGGTTCGAGCCCGATGGACTTCGCTAGCGCTTGTCTCGAAAAGAAGCGCAACCCGGGGCGCGTAGCTCAGTGGCAGAGCGGAAGTGGTGATGAAACTTCAGGTTGCGGGTTCGATCCCCGCCGTGCTCACGCAATCGTCGGAAATGATCTTCCACCACGGCGGTGTGTAACCGTCTAGCTCGCAGCGTGGGCCGTACGTTCCGCCCAGCTCGAAGAGCACCGCGCCGGTCCGCTCATCGATTCCGTAGAGGATCGAATCTCCGTGGGTGCGTAGCGATACCATGATCGCTTGTCTAACGATCTTCCTGATTCCTGTGAGCGCTTCATCGATCTTCGCACGCTCATCCAAGGCAGCTTCCAGGAAGAGCTCTTCGCGACGCTGAAGGAACACCAACGCGCGTTCCCCTAGGTCGAGGATGATTCGCGTAGGATCTGTGGGGCGTAACGCCCACGACTGAAATATCAATGGCAGTTGAACCGTAACCTCACGGCTCCAAAAGACCGCCAAAAACTGCCGCCCTTCTAGGTACGCGTCGCCAATGTACTCGATGTCGAGTTGCACACGCGCCTCCACGCGCAACGTCTCGAAAGATAGATCTAGCTTCGAAAGAGCCTCCGCAGGCACAGGCCCGCTTAGAAACTGCGATCGTCCGTCGATTCGAAGATCGTGGATGATCCAGTCAGCAGCATCCCTAACCGTCAAGCGCTGCGGTTGGAATGGACGCTGCGGTCTCGACTCGATCGTCAATACACGTGGCGTCGGGATGTGGCATCCCCACACCTGAAGCTTCGCAACACCGTCGCCTAAATAGGTCTTGAGATCTTCCGCGGAGAGCATCCAATACCGTCAGGCTACAACGATTTCGTGATGAACCTACTGGGTAGACTGCTACCCACACGTTAGCGACTAGCGACCAGCGTGATGCTTGCCCTGGTAATACGCGTCGTGATGGTACGGACCGCTCGTATCCTTGACGTGTAGATCGAGAGGGCTGTTGCGACGGTCTGCTTTATCCCAGGCACGTTGCTGCTTGACGCGGCCAGCGCGGCGATGGCCGCAGCACCCACAGTTTCGACCGGCCGAGCACTTGGGACGACGGGATCGGGACATTTGACCGTAGCTTACAGCCAGCGCGTGGGTAGATCTCGACCCATGTTCGTTGACCATGGCTTCTGCGACAGTCCTTGCGATGAGCGTCGAGAACCGCGAAAGCTTCTTCCAGCGTCTCTACCCCTTCTTCTCCCCGAAGATCCTCCGCGACATCGAGCTGGCGTACATCCTCGCGAAGTCGGCGCACCGATCGCAGGTGCGTAAGGAACTAGACGAGCAAGGTGACCCGGTGCGGTACTTCGAGCACGTCCGTCGGGCGACCCTCATCGGGATCGATCTCGCGCAGATCGTTCGACCGGACACGGTTATCGCGAGCATCCTGCACGACGGAATCGAAGACACCCGTGATCTACGTCCCGAAATGATCGAGCATGTCTTCGGGGTCGACGTGTGCGGGATCGTGAAGGTGCTCTCGAAGGATCCGAAGGAAGGGTACCTCGACCGATTCTACGTGTGCACAGACTGGCGGCCGTACTTCGTGAAGGCATGCGATCGTCTCGACAATCTTCGCTCGATGTCTGGATCGACCCTCGAGTTCCGTCGAAAACAGGTCACCGAGACCCGGGACAGATACTTCCGGTTATTCGATCGCATGGTCACGCTGACGCCGGAGGAGTATCGCGACGGAGTTCGGCGTCTGCGGGAAGTCATCATCAAGACGACGGCGGAAATTCCCCTAGCGTAGTCAGCCGCGCTGACGTCGCTGACGCCGACGCATCCGCCGCTCCAGCGCGCGGCGTGCCTCCGGTTGCAGCGCCTCGAGCCGCAAGCGCTCTCGCGCTGCCTCTGCTTCGCGGGCTTGCTGTCTTGCTGCCTGCGCTTCCAGGTAGCGTGCCTTCGCACTCGCCCACAGCGCCACGCTATCGTCGAGCGACGGATCAACGGCGAGCGAGAAACCAAGAGCGCGGAGCTGCACCGCGAGGGTGCGGAGGTAACCACGCCGTTTCTCTTCAGGGACAAGCGCGACGAGGGTTGCATCGGCGCCAAGTGCGGCGAAGACCACGTCGCTGAAGACACCGTCCGCCGGCAAGTGCTCCTGGATGCGATCGATCGCGACCTTCTCGTGGTCATCAAGCCGTGCGAATAGCTCAATCGGCGATGGCGACACCATCGTCGGTCCGAACGTCCATTTCACTTCAGGTCGCGTCGCCATGCTTGACATGACCGTGCCACGAACAACCCGCAAGGAGTGCCACCGAGGGTGTCCTTCCTTCGCTTGGAACGAAGGTGAGATCTCCCAGGCCTGTTCCCGAAGGTGTCCATCGCCCGGGCTTCGGCTCCGCGTCGTCAGGAACACGGCCGACGAACCAGCAAAGCACCGCGTGCGTGCCCATAGGTCCGCCGTTCGCTGCGTAGCATTTCGGGCACAGAAACCACACCCCGTCTGCGTCGGCGATCTGATCGACGGTGTGAAGGTATACGGCCTCTCCTTCACGCTCCTCGATATCATCGTCGGTGAAGGGCCCCGTCGGCCGATCGACCAGCGCCGTGGGCTTCATGTAGCAGCGTCGCTCAACGCGGACTTCACGCCGAAGGAAGCGTGCTTCCAGATCAGGTACGAGCCGCATGTCAGCTGTACTGGGTGAGCGGCTCTTCGATGCGTGCCTGGATCTTCCGCCAACCCGGCAGGTTCTGATCCATCAGCTCATAGAACCGACCGTCGTGTCCGTCCGTACGATGGTGCACGAGCTCGTGCACGACGAGATATTCGACGGTCTTTGGCGGGAGCTTCGCGAGCGCCGTATTGAACACGGTGTGCCCGATCGTTTTGTTCGTCGATCCCCAATAGGTCTTCATCGGCCGCAACTCCCAGTTCAGCACATGCACGCCGAGGATAGGTTCCCACTTGTCGATCAAGCGTTGGAGCTGACCGCGGAGGCGCTCTTTCTCTTTCGACTCTTCGAGATCTCGGTGAAAGATCGAGTGCTTCATCGACAGCCACCATTGTCGCCGACGCCAACGTGCTGTGCAACACTTCACGGATGGCGCGATCACTCCGTCCGTACGGCCCAGGCACCGCTAGATTTTCTACCTGCAAGACGTGGCGCTACGCGCTGACCCGAGACTTGACCGCCCAGCCGCATCCAACCCCGCGTCGCGGGATCCTGCTCTCGATCGGACTCAATCCGTCCACAGCGACGGATGACGATGACGATCCGACGATTCACAAAGAGTCTGGATTCGCGGTCGATTGGGGGCACGCGCTGTATCTGAAATACAACGCATACGCTTACCGCGCGACGTTGCCGAAGGACATGTTCGCGGCGCGGAAGCGCGGCGTCGACATTGTCGGCCCCGACAACGATCGTTCCATCCTGGAGGCAGTCCACCGCATCCGTCACGAAGGAGGACTCGTGCTCGCGGCTTGGGGGAAGCATATCGAGCCCGATCGTCAACAGGTTCTCGGAGCACTTCTCCGCGAATTTCAAGTCGTCTGCGTGGACACCAACAAAGACGGCAGTCCTTCGCACCCGTTGTACAAGAGCGCGGACTACATCCGGCCATGGCGGTGTCCAACCCTTCCGGTCCCGTTATGAGTCTGCGACCCTTCCTCGATCATCTACGCGACGCCTTTGGCAACCCATCGAAGGCGCGAGTCTCGTACATGCGCGAGCGCGGCTGGAAAAACGATGAGCTGTGGTACGAGGCCTGGCGGAACGGACTTGGTGACGAGGTCGATGCCGCGTGCGCGATCGTGCCACTCGGCAAGCTCGATACCCCTAAGACCACCAAGAAGTCTTAGCGGCAAGACTTCTTCTTCTCGGCAAGGCACTCCGCGATGTCAGCATCCAGATCGGCCTCGCTCTTACCACGGCTCTTCTTGGAAGGCTTCGCAGCCGCCTTCGGTGTCTTGGCGCGTGTGCTTCCACCGAGCTTCCGTTCCTTGCGCGCGACATCGCCGTCGCTGTCGAGGAAGTAGAGGTACCTCGAGTAGTCCAATTCGAGGTTGGTTGCCGCAACCTTCTGCGGCTTACCCTTCGGCATCCCTGGCTGCTTACGCGGCGTCGCCCAGACGTCACCGTCTTTGATGTAGTACATCAGGTCGTTATCACGTTCGATCCCGAGGCGTGCGATCTTATCAGTCAACATGGGAGGACCCTAACCGAAGGATTACCGTCGCTGCGAGGGGAAAGCTCAGAAGATCTTCTTAGGATCTTCACAGGTATCCTTGGGCATGACCAAGGACCATACGTTCGCCCGCCTCTTGGAAGGGGATCAGCCTGGAGAGAGTCGGATCCGCTGCTCGTGTGGCTGGACTTCGGTAAGTGCACCTGGGCACCTGCTCGATCTCGACATTCACTTCGCCGAAGTAAACAACGTCTCCTATGAAGAGCAGAAACAGCGCACCGCTGAAGCGCTGCGAGCTGCCGGCATCACGTGTCCTGATCCGAAGCCTCTCAACTGAGAGTGACGTCGTGCAGATCGAGGCGACTTCCGAGAAGTTGTCGCAGGTACGTCAACGCTTTCTTCTCGAGCTGTCGGATACGCTCGCGCGAAAGACTCATGTCGGTACCGATCTCGATCAACACCTCAGGCTCTGCATCTCCGAGCCCGAACCGCCGGCGAATGACTTGGGAAAGCTGCGCAGGCATGAGGCCAAGGGCCAACTCGATGCGCTCATGCTCTTGACGACGAATGAGAACCTCATCCGTTCTGGGTTCGGTACTCGCGAGGGTGGAGGGTAGCTCGCCATCTTCACCAACCGAGTCGAACGCTGGCAGCGCCTCCGCGTGCCGGAGCCAGTCACTTTCCAACGACTGGATGCTCTTCTTGGAAACTTTGAGCCGTGCGGCCAGCTCGTCTTGTGTGGGATCACGGCCGAGCTCCGCAACCAGGACTGTCTTGGCAGACCGCGACCGGAACGAAAGCTCTTGAAGATGTACCGGAACGCGCACGTCTGCTCCGAGGTTCTGTCTCGCGCGTACGACGTAGTGCCGGATCCACCATGTCGCAAAGGTGTTGAACTTGAGCCCGCGACGATGATCGAAGCGTGCAACCGCCTTGAGCAGCCCGAAGTTACCCTCTTGGATGAGGTCACTCATGGAGAGCCGGGTCTTGAAGTGGTAACCGTGTCGCCGAATGGTCGCGATGACCAAGCGAAGGTTGCTGGTTACAAAGCGTTCGCGAATCCGATCTGCCTCTACAAGCAACGGCCGCAACGCGCGCAACTCTTCTGCATGCCGATCGCTGGAAGCGGCTTCGGCAATCACGCGGTTCGCGAGATGACGATCGAGATCCGCAGCCCGTGCGGCTTTCGCACTGGACGGCTTGATGGGCGGCTCAAGCTCCAACAATTGTTTCCGAGCCGCGAAAGCTAGCGGGCCTTTGAGCAAAAGTTTCCAGATCGTGATCTCGAGACTTTCGAGCCGTTTCGCCAGGACGATCTCTTCTTCTGCCGTTAGGAGCGCGTGTCTACGAATTTCGGCCGCGTAGAGTTGTTCAGCGTCTGCACGACCTCGCTCGAGCGCTTGGCGCGGCGGCTTCCTCGGCAACGTGGCTGCGGGTTTACGTGGCAAACGCTTCTTAGAAAGATGAGTGGAGGACGCTCCCACGATCCCCGTTCTACACGAGAACGCCGTAGAACTGTCAGCCTTCAACTACGACGGCAGATCTGACCCAATGAGATCACGGGCGGCTAACTGGATTCCTGCTCGCGTGAAGAGGTCCAACATCGAAGAGGCTGCCACCTCACCTTCTAGATGGAGACGGGTTGCGATGAAGATCACGAGCGCGAGGACAGGCATCCTGGACACCCAGGAAGCGTACGCGATCTCGCTCGCCGAAAACGGCGAAGGCCCCAGCGCGATGCTGGAGCCTTCTAAGAAACGACGGATGAAAAGCGATCAAGGATGTTTAGCGCTCTACCGGGCTGAGCTATGTCCGCGGCTTACACCACGTCCAGCGGGATTTGAACCCACGACCTCTCGTTTACAAGACGATAACCCTCGATCAACAACCCGTCGAAAACAATGCTGGATGAAGAGTGCAGAAGCGGTTGGTTCAATGTTCGAGATTGGTAACGCTTCTACGACAACCCAGCAAAAACGAATGTCGGATGAGAACGATGCAGCTCCGGCTTCAACCAGGAGAACAGAGCTGCGGCAACCCGACAAAGAGAAGATGCCCGAGGCAGCTCTCCGAGTCAAGAGCGGAAGAAGTCGGCCATCAATGCAGGAGCTGCTGCATCGAAACCGACCACATCGATCATGCCCGTATCCGTTGGATCCGCGATCGTAAACTCGGTCGAGGTCATGCCCACGACTGCGAGCTTCGTCGCCCGTCCCGAGCTTCGTCGATAGCTCTGGAGTGCCTTGTGTGGATGGATCTCACCAGCCCACGTCTCGTTATCGGTGTAGATGGCTACAGCATCGACCTTGGCCTTCGTCTTCTCGGCCCAGATCATCGGCAGGGCACAGTCTGTCCCGCCCATCGGGATCTTCTCGATCACACGGATCACATCGTCGAGCCGCATGCGTGGCGTGATCGGAATATCCATGAGCCCAGGTTGCCCACCACCCCACCGTCCTCCATAACCGCCAGCGGCCTGCGAGAATCCGACGATGTGATAGTTCGGCTCGACGTTCGCCGTCACGAGCGCCATCGCGGCAGAAGCCTCACGTGGTGTGAGTCCCTGACATCCTGCGATCGTGCCACCCGTCATCGAGCCCGAGACGTCGAGCGCGAGCAGTGTCGCTTGGTTCGTTGGGGTGACCGCGCTGAACGCGGCATAGAAGCCCGCGTCGAGCGCGTCGACGATCGCTTGGACGGGCGTCCACGTCGATTGCCCTCGCTCGCCGTGCCCCTGTCCGTACGTCTTCAGCGCCATGAGCATCTGGATCGGATGCACACGAGCCTTCTGGAGCTGGTCGGCACTCGAGATTCGCGCGCAGATTCCAGCGACATGGGCCCCGAGCGGTGCGATGACGCCGATCCGCGTCATCGTCGCGAGGTTGCGCACGAGCGCGGTCAATCCCATGTGCGGCAGTAGGGCTTCCCAGACTTCCGCCTTCGTCAGATGCGCGGTGGGCACTGCCTCGCGTGGCAGCTCGTGCTCACGGATCGCAGCCACGACCTTCTTCACATCCGTCTCGTGCTTCAGCTCCTCGAACGCGAGGGCGATCGCCGGCAGCGACTTCCGTTGATCCGCGTCGAGCCCTTCGTAGCCGTACGTCGTCCAGCAATAGAGCGCGTTGCGCGCGGCGAAGTCTCCACCACCCGTCGCCTTCTTCGGGTTTGGGCGCACGAGGTTTAAGAGATCCCTGGCTGCCCAGCCATCGCGCGACGGGTACTTCACGATCTGATGAGCCACAGCCTCGACCGATCGAGCGTTGAACCATCGACCGATCGCGCGGCGCATGCCAGCACCCCAGCCGCCACCCTCGATCAGGCTCGTGAACATGGCGAAGTGGTAGAGGTGCGTGCCGATCCGGCAGACACGCGGCAGGGCCGTGTAGGCCGCCTGCTTCGTCGCGAGATCCCCGAGCTTAGCCGCGAGAGCGAGTGCAAGAATCGCGGGATCGTTCTTGGGAGCCCGCCCGCTTTCCGAGAGCGCGACGACTTCGCGCACGAGCCGCGGGCCGTCGAGCTGGATCAGGCGCTCGACGCACGCGGCATTCTCGCGCACGAGCTTCCGCTCGGAGGCGTAATACGTCCCACCCTCAGCGCCGAGCACGAGGAAACGCTGGAGCCGAGTCCAGTCATCAACGACGAATGTGTAACCCCCGGCGTTGTTCAGGACCTGGCGCGGATCGGCCTTCTCCTGTTGCGTTGGTCCCGTGACAGCGCCCTTCAAGTAATCGAATCCCATGTTCCTTCTCCTGGTTTTAAGTTTCGTGAAAGTCTTTGACCGGCTTGCCGTCCAGCAAGTCCAGCATCGCTTGTAGCGTTGGGCGATCGAATCGCATGTGGTTAACGAAGAATTTCTCTCCGTCTTTCCCGACACGGTAATCGTCTCCGACCCAACCTCCCTGGTCCTTCACCTCAACGAGTTGATGTCCATCGCTGAACGTCACGAGAGCGATCTCTGTTAGAGGACCGTCGTACCAGTCGAGGCAGATCCACTCGGAGTACGATCGGCGATCGGCTTTTTCGTCAGGTGCCATCGCGCTACAGTACAGACCTTGTGACTCACTACAAGCCGGTCTACGAAGCGATTCGCGCGAAGCTCAACGCAGAAACCGAGCATCGTCCGTTCCGCACCCTCAAGGAATGGATCTTGGCTGAGAGAGCCTGCGTGATGATGGAGGTCAACTACCAGCGAAGGCTCCTCGCCTACGATCCGGTCAGCGTCGCTTGTATCGAGCGTGCAGAGAACCTGGCGGTCGGCCACAGCGACTACATCTCGAAATACGCGCACGCTGCCACAGACCTGGTCTTCCGCAAGGAGACTACGTGACGGCGGAAGAGGAGCGCGTGCTCCGCGCTCGGATCGCCGAGTTGGAGACTGAACGCGAAAAGATGCTGCCGATCTACGAGGCGCATCTCCGCACGCTCAAGAGGATCGAACAAGATCGAGCACGTATCGCGGCCCTCTCCGAGTTCGATCAGCACCGCGAACAATGCCACGCCGCGTACGAGTACGCCTGCACAACCAATGTTCGAAAGAGTGGCGAGTCACCCATGCCTGAAGGTGATGGCTGGGAGGCGAACAACATCATCCCGGCACATCAGTACAAGGATGGAATTGTGCAGGAAGAGTGCTGGTGTAACTGGACGCGAGACGCGTTCACGGAAACCAACTACTGGCGGCGGAAACGCGCGTGATCAGTTCGCGCGTTGCTTCGCGTCGACTTCGACAGGCACCATGAAATCGCCGCAGCGATCACATTTCGGAGCCAGCTCTGCAGCAGCTCGCGGATCGCTTCGCTTCAGCGAAAGCTCTGCGTAACAGCCGGGGCACCCCCAGTGGTAGATGGGCTCCGTACATGCGACGAGATCTTCAGAACGGAAGCTGCGCTGCTTAAATTTCACGGCGGCCCTCCTCATGAGCCTACCGCAGTTGCGGCACGGTAACGTTCGTTCGGAGCTTGCGGCGAGACTTGAACTCGCGACCCCCTGATTACAAGTCAGGTGCTCTGCCAGCTGAGCTACACAAGCAGTCGCCTGTTATCGTCGAGGTGACGTGACTCGAACACGCAATCCCCGCGTCCCAAACGCGGTGCGATACCAATTTCGCTACACCTCGATACGTGCCTCCGGTCAGACTCGAACTGACACACTTTCGGTTAAAAGCCGAATGCTCTGCCTTAGAGCTACGGAGGCGCTTCGTCGTCGTCAACTATTCAGTTGTCATGGTGTTCGAGGTCAAGGACTCGAACCTTGATTGCCTGGGCCAAAACCAGGTGTCTTGCCTTTAGACGAACCTCGATCGGGCCGAAAACGAGAAAGCCACCCAGTTGGGTGGCTCCAGATCGCGACGGCTGTAAATAGCCTCCTACGCGTCTGGAGCACTCGCTTTGGTTGTGGGCTGAGGTTGACGCGCTGTGCTCGGGCACACTGCGACCATAGAGCGGATGCGCTTGGTCGATGCAGTGAAGAGCGAAACGGTCAACACAGGCTAAGACTAACGTGGAGACCGTACGCTGTCAATGAATCGTGACGATCTCGCCAGTGGACAACGATCGCGGCAGTCGTTAAACAGGAACTGCTATGAGCACCAAGTTCAGCATCGGCGACGTCGTGACATGGACTTCCAAGGCTGGTGGACACGCGCTCGAGAAGCAGGGAACTGTCATCGAGATCGTGCCTGCGGGATCCACCCCCACGGCCAACCTCGGGCACCATGCCGGCGGCTCTGCACGATTGCACGAGAGCTACATCATCGCGGTTCCGCAGAAAACGAAGTCACGGACGGGGCATGCAGTGCGGCCAATCAAGAGCAAGCTGTACTGGCCCCACGTCGGGGTGCTCCGCCGCGTCGAGCCGCCATTCCTGCCGCCGCAGGCGGTGGCTTCTGATACGGCAGCTCAGCTAAACTGAGGCATGCCGAAGCGCTCTCGCGCCGCCAAACTCGATCGCGAGATCGCCGCAGTGCTGCGGAAATCTTCTCACGCCACGGTGGCGGAACCTTGGGAACCTTTCAACCTTCCCGACTGGCCCGTCATCCTAGATGCGCTGCAAGAGCACAATCCTAAAAAAGCGGCGATGGTATGGCAGGCGCTGCAGAGAGAAGAAGGGGGAGCACCGCGGCCAGACTCTTTCATTCGCAAGTTTCGCGCGCTGCCGAAGGATGTCCGTTGGCAGTTCGAAGATCTCACTGCCCGCACCGCGGATCGTTATCTGGAAGCGCTCCATGCAGCGCGGCATGAAACGAAAGATCCAGATGCTCTGATCGAAGCCGTGAAGGCAGCGAAGAAACACGTGGCGGCAACCAAGCGTGTCCGTCCTAACGGCTTCGTCGACACCCGCGGAGCGTTTGATCCTTCGATGCAAGAGTTGCGAAACCTCCTCGCTACCGAGGAGAAAGCGGTCAAGTACATCAAGCAGCAGCGAAAGAAGTCGCGGCACTGACGGCGGAAGATTCGCGTGCGACGTGCCTGCACGATAGCGTGTAGGTCATGTCGTACACGGTCCAGCTCTTCTACTTCCGGCAAACGGGCAAGTTTCTGACGTCCGCCGCGACGACGAGCTCGCAAGGCAACCTGATCGAGATCTGGGAAGAGATCGATGATCTACGGCGCCTCGGACGTCTTCCAGGTCTACGGCTCGGCGCGGGACGCGATCTGACGATCCTCGTCGATGTTACCGATCATCCGAACCGCCAGCTCCACCTCGTGATGCCGCCGTGTTTCGATGAGGATGACGTCACCCCCTCACGGACCCCTACCGGCGAAATGCCACCACTCGTCCGCGTTCCCCTCGCGGAGATTCCACGGACAACAACGCGTGACATTCTCCGGCAACAGCCTCCTCCAGAAGAGGAGGTCACGCCAGTCAACGTCCCGCGGCCTCGCAAAGACTAAGCGGCGTTCGCGCATCGCCTGAGGGCAGCGCCCCCGAACGTGTGCACCTTCAGCCATCCTCAGTGCACCAACACAAGTCGCGATCGCATCTGCACGTCGCGCAGATGTTGCCCTTCGCCGTCGGAGGCTTGTCGGTCTCCGCGACGCGGAGAATTCCAGCGAGGCCCTTCGCCACGAGCAAGATCTCACGGCCCTTCTGCTGGTACTCCGCCAACTTGTCGAGGTTGTTGCCCATGAACAAGATCATGTCGCGATCCGCGACCAGGTTGGCAAGCAGCGCAAAAGCTGCCTGTACCGATTCCATGGCCGCGGGAGTGATCGGCGGGATATCGTCCGCGCTCTGTGGAGCGAGCAGATCACCGTGCTGGCACGGAACACGCCGCTGCGGCGCTGCATGATGGAAGCGCATGCCGTAGCCAGAGCGATTCGGCGTCTTGTCACGGGATGTGAGCTGGAGCTGGAGAGGTTTCATGGTCTTGACCTTGAAGAGTCCACGTTGCGAAGGGTGGGCCAGCCATCTAACACAGCTGATCTTGCACGAGGCTCTCGCAAGTCTGCGAACCTCCACGCGCTGGGTACTCTATTACCCGTGTCTCGTGGCCTGGGTGTGCCGGCACCCGGATACAGCGCGTGTCGCGTGTCGCTAGCGGGACACGACGTGTGTCTTGCTTGGTGAAGGAAGTGACATCTCCTAGAGGTAGCCGAGCTGCATCAGATCGATATCGCTCGGCGTTCGCCACGCGCCATAGCGCGTCGTCGGATTCTTCGCAAGCCTCGCCAATTCGACCGCAGCACGATAGCAGGCGGCCAACGCGATCTTGTGCGCCGCCGCCCACGCTGGAGAGTTGCAATCCTGGATCGCGTCGCGTGCTGCGATAGCCGCGACCGCGGCAGCTCGAAGCGTCGCGAGATCACTCGTGGTGGGACTCGTAGAAGTTTCGCTCGTCATCGCCTCGCGCAAATACACACCCAATGCCAACGAATTTCAGCTGCAACGTGCAGATTTCCCTATGCGGGTACGGGGCTACCCGAATCTCAAGGGCAACAACGCGAGCCGTGTACGTACAGCCGCGCTTGTACGGACAATGACCGTGTGTTATCGAGAACGGGCCCCATGATCAAGATCGCCCTTCGTCCAGGTTCCAAACTCTCCGAGAGCTTTGCGAACCGCCGCGACTGCTACAAGGTTGTCGAAACCGATCATGTCTTCGGCTATGTCGTGAGCGGTGGAGGTCGAGGGGGCGCGGCAATGGTCTGCCCGCTCTACCGGGCCGACCTTCACGTGAAGGTTGGAAAGACGTGGCACGTTGTCTCGTCATACGAACAGGGTGAGCGGCTCAACGGTTTCACGTTCGACCACGACGATGAAGGCTGCACCTTCGCGCTGATCGCGGCGCAGTCGATCCGCGCTCTTGAGGAGCGTGCTCGCGTTGCCGTGCAGGCGCTTGCCAAAAAACGAAAAAAGAAGGTCTGATGTGCGGGACGAGCTTCTGACTGCGAAGGATGGCACCCTCTATTCGTTCAACAACATTCGGACACAAGGATGGCTCAACGGGCACACGAGTGGGCTCGCGGAGGCTGTCAACTGGCTTAAGGAACAAGCCGTTGCCCGCTTCCGTGAAGGCAAAGACGATGCAGCCAAAGACCTACGACGGCTCGCAGAGAACATGGAGCATGAGCTACGTCCGGGCATGGAACAACGGGCCAAACGCCACGAACGTGAGCACCCTGCAATCGTTGAAACCGAGGCTGCGGAGTGACAACGTACTTCATCAGCGGGCATCTCGATCTCACAGATGCCGAATTCCAAGAGCACTATGTTCCGCGGATCGATGCAGCTCTCGCAGAGGAGTCTGCTTTCGTCGTAGGAGACGCCAGAGGCTGCGATCGGATGGCCCAGCTCTATCTACGGGAAGCGTGCGATTCGCGTGCAGGTGTTCCACATGTACACAGCCCCACGTCATAACGTGAACGGTTTCTCGACGGTCGGTGGTTTCACTGCGGACGATGCGCGGGACGCTGCGATGACCGCGCATTCCGACAAAGACATCGCCTGGGTGCGTCCGGGCCGGACGCGCAGCGGTACCGCAGCAAACCTCGCACGTCGCTATTTCAATGGAGCCCCATGAACGAGCGCTGGCTACGGAAGGCTCTTCGTGAAAAAGGTCTTTGCGGAGAGCTGCTCGGCGACAACGCTGTTTGTATTCAAGCAGGCGGGCACGACACTGGGATCCATGAACAACGCTGGGAAGTTTCCAGCTGCTCCAAAGAAGATCCATACGAAAAAGATTCCCGAGAAACGATCGTGCTCTACCAGGTAACTGATCGAGTTCGTTACTTCTCGACGAGCGTCGAAGCCCATGCGGCATGGCTCGCCGGCGTTCTCAACGCGCAAGGAGAAGAAGAGGACTGATGCCCAAGTTTAGAAAACGTCCCGTGGTAATCGACGCGATTCAATGGAATGGCAAAAACGTGGCGGAAGTTTCCGCGTTCCTTGCAGGGTCGACGGCACGCTTCGATGACTCCGGCGGCTTGAAGATCCCAACGCGCGAAGGTGAGATGCTGGCCAGCATCGGTGACTGGATCATCCGTGGAATCAAGTCGGAGATCTATCCTTGTAAGCCGGAGATCTTCGAGGCGACCTACGAGTCCGTGGAGCCTGTAAAGGACTGGGTCATCCAGAACATCCACGCCGGCAACGTTGCACAACCTTCTGGTGAATCCACCAAGGAAGCGCCGACGGCCTACCATTCACCGCGGCTCAAGCGCACGATCATGGACGGACCTGGTAATCGAAGCTCGATTATCGATTGCTCCTGCGGAGCATGCTTCGACGGCGTCTACGCGTACATCGGGCACGACCGTAGGATGTGCGACTGGTACGCACGACATGCCAGCATTGTGGGCGGTGGTGAGACCGTTGCGAAGATTCTTCGTCAATACGACGAAGCTCTCGACGTAGCCAGGTATCCGGATCATCCGCGGACACGCGGAAAGAGCGCTGCAACACCGGAAACTATCCTCGATACGCTGCGCAGCCCATGACCCCGGATGAAAAGAGCCGCGTACGGCGTGACGTCGAATATGAAGGTTTCGACTACACCTTCGAATCTTACGACTTCTACGAAGACATCAAGGATCCAGAATTTCACCGCCTGCGCGCCGCCTATCTTCAGGCGAAAGCGGCATTGCAGAGCTACATCGAGGAGCAGCCTACACGCCGCGCTGCGCGCACACGTTGCTTACGGCCGGAGTGTGACTATCCAGAAGATCACGAAGGTCCATGCTCTCCTAGACTCGGCACACGCTAGTCCGGAACTGCCCGAGCAGACACTCGGCGGCGGCGAAACTAGTCGGTCGCGGGAACTGGTGGAAACGCGAAGCTCCACCATCGACATTCCTCGACGAAGTGATCTCTGGCTGCCACGTCGAGCCGACCATTTGAAAGCACCGTCGCGTAGTCAATCCCCTGCGCGAGCGTGTGACCTTCAACGTCAACGCCCACTCCTGCGGGTGGATGGGCCACCTGCGCATGCGTGAGCCACCACAGGCGTGAGGGAAAGAACCAAGAAGTGCCATCCTCTGCGAAGCCGATCGGAAAATCGAAATACCGATCGCGGTCCTTTCGTTGTGAACGGATCGCGACCGTCCAGAAATTTTGGATCCACGGTTTGGCGAGATGCACGCTGATCATGCTGCGAACAGAGGCCGGCAACGAAGCATCGACGAGGAAGCGATGCTTGCGGTCCTGCAAGAGCTCCGCAGCGATCTGCGCGATCTGAATGCGCAAGGAGACCTCAAGTCTTGGCGGAGCGGAGATCGATCACGGCGCGGAGTAGTCCTTCGAACGAAGGATTCGACAGCGCCAAAACTCCTCGAGCTTGACGAATCCGCGTAACGATTTCATCGGCAGACATGCCGAAAACATCGTGCATGGCGAGAGCTGCCACGAGAGAGGACCGATTGAGCCCCATCTGACACGTCGCGAGCACGCGCCGCCCAGCTCGGAGCCGCCGCGCAACACGGTTCGCGGTTCGTGTCGCAAGCGCGATTTCGTCCAGCCGCATCAACCGCCTCGGATCATCGTCGAGTGGTGCGTGAATGATTTCGGTGTCCGGAAACAGCGCGGCGGGAAGTTGATATTCTTGCGCCGCCAGCACGATCACATCGATGCCAGGAATACTTCCAGGCTTTGGCTTACTGCCTACCCAAAGCCCGGGGGCTACTTCGCTCATCTCTGCGCGATCATCGCTGGGATAGACACCATGCATGGGCTTCATCTTAGTACCGCGTTCAGCGTCGTTCGATCGCGCGCACGCTGATCAAGATCAGTAGCACGAGGAAGGCGATCGAGAGCACGATCGTCATGTCCGCTTCGTCCTGGCTCATAGCTCTTCGTTCCAGCCGTCTGGATCGACAGGGACGAGGCCTGCCTTCGTCATCTCGAAGCGTCCCACCACGTTGGTAGCGCCAAAACGATTCTTCCCAGTAGCACAGCGCAGAATGCGCTCGTTGCCTTCAAGCTTCAAGCCGCAGGACAGCTCAATCACGACATCCACATCATGCTCGATCGTCTTGGGACCTTGGATGTCACCGTCCGATGTCACGTGGCCGATCAACCAAACCGTCGTGTCCGTGGTCTTCGCATAACGAACGAGCCTGGCCGTACACTCCTTGAGCTGTCCTGTCGATCCGGCGCGGCCGTTGACGTCTTCACAGACCATCTTTTGGATCGAGTCGATCGCGATGGTGCGCGCGCGCATCGCGCGGGCGTAGGCGAAGATCTTCTCGAGATTGCTCTCGGCGAGCACGAAGAGTTGCTTGGACACCGCACCGATCCGCCGTGCCGTACCTGCTACCTGGGCCGTCGTCTCTTCACCCGTCACGTAGAGACACCGATGCCCAAGTCCGACGAGCATCTGAAGCGTCAGGCTCGTCTTCCCACTGCCTGGAAGTGCGGAGAGCAGCACGACGGATGCCACGACGAGCCCGCCTCCAAGCACCTCATCGAGCGGTGAAATTCCTGTGGAGTCTCGGATGAAGGATTCTTCCTCGATGTCCGAGATAGGGACAGGCCCATTCGGCAAGATATCGATCAGCTCGTTCCGCGGATCGGTCAACTCTGGCTCGGGGGCTCTGGCGATCGTGAGCCGAGGCCGCTCCAGCACGACGACAGGGAGATCGATCGGCGACGCGCGCGATGCCATTGACATAACCGCGCTCGTCGTCATCTTGAGCCCTTCTAGCGAATGACATCCCGCGCAGCGGGCTGCCCATGCGCGATGGGCATGTCCACACGCTGTGCAAACGAATAATCGCGACGGGCTTGTTGGATCATTCACCTCGGTACCGCGTGGAGGCGTCGGGTCCTGCTTCACGGCTCCACCGTAGCGCGGAGCAGTACAGATCGTCATCCAGCTTCGTGGCCATCCGCAGTACAGATCGTCATCCAGCTTCGTGGCCATCCACCGCGGAGATCTCTAGTCGCGGTGCGAGGTGCCGAAGGTGCGGAGCCAGCACGACACGCGCTCCATCGTTTTGAAGTTCCCGCGCACTTTCCACGACGGCCTCTTCGTAGGCCGTGGTCGTTGGATAGCCACGCTCCTCCGCGAGCTGCGCGAGCGTCAACGGCTGTGTAGGCGCCACCACCGTGAGATCCGAGGTAGGTAACGTCGGCTGCGGAACTGGAACTGGAACCTCGGAAACTTCGACGATGTCGGAGCGTCGTGGCCATTTGTACCAGACCACCGCGCCGACACCGACGACGAGCGCGATCTTGAACCATCGGCTTGGCCGAGAGCCTTGCGACTCGAGCTGACCTTCACCGTAAAAGCCGCGTCCGTAACCCGCTTTCATCCGGTACAGTGTACTCTACCCGTTGCTGAGCTGAAGGTTGCTGCTGCGCTTCGGCTCTTCCTTCGGCAGTGCTTCGACGAAGTCGATCGCGGCTTGGCATAGGTTCGCCATGCCTTCCCGTACGATCCCAACTTCAGCGTCGACGCCATGACGGGCTGCCGCGTAGGCAAGAGCGGCGATCTGCAGACCTTCGCTCCGGGTTTGCGGATGGAGCCGCCGCCCCTTGGCCAGGGACCCCGGCAACGTCTCCACAAACTCCAGCGCAAGCTTGCAGAGTCGCTCGACACCTTCCCGCACGAGCTCTTCATGCGCGTCGATGCCATGCCGCGAAGCCGCGTATCCAACAGCCGCTAGCTTGAGCCGTTGCCGACCACGCCCCGCGGCAAGAGAGTCGCCGTTGGCGCTGCCAGTGCCGATGGAGCGAGGAGTGGGCGGCATCGATCACGATCTGTAGCACGAACCAAAGATCGACGTGGCGGTCGTCAGATCCTAGGGGCATGAGCCGTCCTAGAGGATGTGAAGGACGACGATCTCGATGTGGCCTTTGATGCTTGGACAAGCGGTGACGCGGTGGCTCTCTCCGCCATGGGGGTCACAAGCGCGAGAGATCTCATCGCTGTTGCCGAGCGCATACATCGACGCGGCGATCCTGCCGCAGCGCGGCGCGTGTTCAAAGCCGCCCGCAAGCGAGATCCTCGCGTACCGCTTTTAGGAAACGAACGTGTTTTGGCATCGCGTCGATACGGAACAGTCAAACGCGAGATCGCCGACTTGCTGGACTGGAATCCGCGATTCCTTCGGGTGTCCATCTACACGCCGCGCTCAGTGACCTCGAGCGCAATGCGGATCATCCGCTGCAATGTCGCTCCGACGACTGCCTGGTTTGGCTGGTGGACAGAAGAAGACATGGTGACCGCAGCGCGACGGCTCGCCTGGCACAACATCATGGCGGACGCGGTCGTCGACTCGTGGGAAACAAACGAACGGATCGATCGGCGCGGAATCACAGCAGCGGCCGTCGAATACGTCGATCGAATGCTCGCGGACAAGGGTATCGGCGAATTGTTTGGCACCCCTGGTCACCATCGCGTGACCGCCAGCGGCTTCGCAATCGTCGAGGGCGAGTGGGTCTGGTAAGCGGCTACGATTACGAAGTAGGATCGCCCTATGTCGGCTCAGCTGAAACACTGGAAGGCTATCGCCGCGAGCAATCCGGGACAGCTGATCCGCGAGCTTTCGTACGGCAACCTTCCATCGTGGGAGCTGTCGTTCGCAGCCGAAGCCGCAGGCGCTGTGCCTGCCGCGCGCGAAGCGTTACTCGGGCTGCTGGGTCACCATTCACCCACCGTGCGCGAGGGCGCGATCTACGGGTTGTCCCGGCAGATCGACGACGATCCGAAGATCCGTGAGCTGCTTGTCATGCTCGCCAGGGCAGATCGATCGGGCTCGGTACGTGAAGCGGCTACCGAGGCACTCAGCCCGTAAGGTTTCTGGCTCGCGCCACCTTACAAGCACGCCGAAGCACTCAGCCAGTGAGGTTTCTGGCGAGCCACCTTACAAGCGAGCTATGCTCGCGGCTGTGAAGAAATCGGCTGCTCAACTCGATCGCGAAATCCACGCAGCATTGCATGCTCCGGCACATGCCCGCGCACGTACAACGCGCGACGAATACATCGTGCAAGGGAACTACGGCTACGGTGACGGCTGGGAAGATCTCACCGCTGAAGAAACACGCAAAGAAGCACTTCAGCGTCTCCGTGAGTATCGTGAGAACGAAGGCGGGACACCGTTCCGCTTGATCAAGCGTCGGCAGAAGATCGCTGGGACCTCAGCTCCGGCACACGCAAGCAAGAAGAAACTGGAGCCTGCGGAGGCCAAGCTCCTGCTCCAAGCTGGAGGTATCGACTTCTCTCGAGACTTTCACGCACTCTCAAGCAACGAAGTCGATCTGATCCTCGCGACAGCAAAGTCTGCAGGCTATCGCAAGCGCAAGGACGCTCCTGGATCCACAGCCCGCATGTTCTACCAGTACCTCGCGCGGCTTCGGTAGCGATGCTGACGGCATGGGGTGTGTTGAGCTTCGGTGAAGCGGTCAAGCCGGCACCCTTCTGCGACTGCCCACCATCGCAAGCGACGCTGGATTTGCACCTTCGCCAATGCTCGTTGACTGATCCGCTTCGAGAATCTCCGCAACGTATGCGGGATCGATGAGAGGCTGTGCCGGCCCAGTATCCCGAATGAGCAGTTGTGTCTTCCCAACGATTTTGAAGAACTTCATGACTGCTCCCTATACTTGGTTATGCGATACAGATCACACACACGCGTTAGAGCTTCGACACGATGAGCATGTCCGCCTTGGGGCGGCTCACGAAGAAGTAGGGATTGTCGCCGAGGATCGCGAGCAACTCGTCACGACATTCACCGTAGCCAAGTCGCGGCTGATTCAGATCGAGGCGGTTCACATCCTCGATGATGTAGAGGCCGTGGCCCGCCGCGAGATGTGGCCAGAGGTTTCGCAGCGACGCGAGCTGGTGCGGAACGAGATGCGATCCATCGTCGATGATGATCCGAAATCTCTCTGAGTTTGGAAGCAGTACCTGTGCGACCTGATCCGTCTTCGTCGAATCGACCAGGTGCGTCTCGATTCGGGGTTCATCAACGATCATCGTATCTGGCTGCACATCGAACCCCACGATGCGCGCGTGCTCGAAGTAGTCCCGCCACGCACGAAGCGACGCGCCCGGACGATAGCCCGGGAGATCGTGACCGTACATCGACGAGTGTGCACCCGGAGTGACGGTGCCGATACCGATCTCGAGCAACGTGAACGCTTCGTAGCGACGCGCCTTGAAGAGCGCGTGGTAGATCGGGCCGTAGCTGTTCTGACTATGCTTGTCGGACGCGTGCTGATTGAGAAGCTCGATGAGGTCTGGCTTCACGCGCGACCATACCGATCTTGGAGGCGGACGACATCATCGAGCTCCGGCGTCGACACCTCGAGCACCTCCGTGTCTTCGATCGCGGTCATCCGATGCCGCAACCCGGGCGTGATGCGGAAAGGCATACGAGGTCCCAAGACGACTTCCTGCGGCTCTTCGCCTTCCGCGAAAAATTCGAAGCGCAGCTGGCCGTCGAGCACCATGATCGTTTCGTCTTTGACCTGGTGGTATTGGAGCGAAAGCGATTCGCCGCCGCGTACGTGGAGAATCTTGCCGACGTAGCGATCGGTCACAGACCAAATCAGCTCGTGACCCCAAGGCTTGTTGACGATCTTCGGTACTGCGGATGTCATGCTCGCGCGACCTTAGCACTCCTCAGGCGCGCGTTGCTTCGATGCCCCACGGACCGATGACCGCTAAGAACCAACCTTCCACGCTCGGTCGCGTTGCCATGCGCATAAGACCGATCGCTTCCTCGCGCGAACTACCGCGCGCGATCAGCGTCGGAACATACGGAGCGTGCGCAGGGATCTCCACGACCGCGAAGATCTGTCCCCACGTCGGTACGAACACGTTCCGGTACCAACCGGAGATCTCCGCGGCAAGACTCATCCACGGAAGCCTACCGTGGATGTCCAGAATTTGTTCGGGATCCCTCGCTCCTGTAAGTTGATCCGTGGCCGACAGCAAAAAGATCAACTTCGAGTGCGAGGACGAGCGCGGCCCCCGCGGAAAACGCGGACATCGCGGTCCTGAAGGCCCGACAGGACCTGCAGGTGGCGGAACTGGATCGACAGGTCCGACAGGCCCCACGGGCCCGACGGGGCATGACGGCATCGACGGAGCCACGGGCGCGACTGGACCCACAGGCATTCCTGGTAGCGCGACCGCGACGGGTGCGACCGGCAACACGGGCCCGACAGGTGCCACGGGGTTCACAGGGGCGCCAGGCACAGCGACAACGACGGGCGCGACCGGCAACACGGGTCCGACGGGCGCCACAGGATCGACAGGTCCGACGGGTGCGACTGGATCGACCGGATCGACAGGTCCGACGGGTGCGACTGGATCGACAGGCCCGACGGGTGCGACCGGATCGACAGGTCCGACGGGTGCGACCGGATCGACAGGTCCGACGGGTGCGACCGGATCGACGGGCGCGACCGGAGCGCTTGGACCGACCGGCGCGACGGGAGCGACGGGCGTGACGGGACCGACCGGCGCCACGGGTGCCACAGGTGCCACGGGTGCCACGGGTGCCACGGGTGCCACGCCGATCGCGACGGTCGGCATTCCCGAGCAATGGGTCCAGCAAAACGTCGCCGCGAGCCAAAGCAACGTTGCTCTCAGCGCGCAAGTGAGCACGAACTTCGACACGATCAAGATGATTCGATCGGGCTCGATCACTGGCATGTCAACGCGGCTCACTGAAGCCGTCACGGCAGGTACGCTGACGGTGACGGTCACGAAGAATGGCGTCGCGGGGACGCTCAATGTCGTGTCGACCAACGCCTCAAACCAAACCGGCGGTGTCGCGACACAAGGAACCGGCGTCGATACGTACGTCGCCGGCGACCTCCTCGGCGTACAGCTCACAACCGATGGCGGTTTCCTTCCGAACACGACGGATCTCGAAACGTGGCTTGAGGTCCAGGAGTAAGTCATGGGCCAGTTCCGACGCGGAGCCGCGGACACGCTCCGCGTGATCAACCGCAACCCCACCAGTGATCCGGCAGCTGTTGCGAAACACGTCCTCGTCTACAGCAAAGACGTCTCGGGCGTGTCGCAACTCTTCGCACGAGCGAGCGACGGCACTGTCTCGCAACTGACGCCTGGCGCGACGATTCCACCCGTCGCGGATACGGGAAACCGCAGTCAAACACGTCGCGGCGGCGCCGACGTGCTTCGCATCATCGAAGTCGCGGCCGATCCGACACCTGTCCTCGGAGAAGTGCTGTTCTACGGAAAGGCGGTCGCGGGTGTCACGCAGCTCTTCACGTGCGACGGTGCCGGTAACGTCCTTCAGATCACGCCACACCTGACGGTTACGCCGAGCGGTGGAGCGGCTGGATCCGAAGTCCGTCGTGACGGTTCCGAGGTGCTGAAGACGATCGGCCGCAGTGATGACGCGACAGCGATCGCAAGCTCGACCTTGCTCTACAGCAAGCTCGTGAACAACTTCGCGCAGCTCTTCGCTCGTCTCTCCGATGGCACCGTTGCGCTGATCAGCACGGGTCCGCTGGACACGACGGGCGCGAAGCCTGGGCAGATTTACGTCAGTGGTGGTGTTGCAGGCGGTGGCGCGGCGGGGTGGTCACCCAACATGCCGGCATGTTGGGATGGCGCGTACTGGGAGTACGAGAACGGTGGCAACGGGCTCACCGGGCAAGGCATGAACGCGTGGCAGAACGCGTTCGTCGGTGCAGGTGCACAACGCCTGCCGCTCACGGGAGAGTTCGGCTGGTTTCCCAACGCTGCGAGCTTCGAGACCGGATCGACGTCCACGGGATCCGCCAGCGCGCTGCGCCAAGTTGGGCTGCAAGCGTCGTCGATCTCGGGGCTTCTTTCGTACGACGCGACCGTCTCGCTTCCCGTGCTCAGCGACGGATCGAACACGTACATGTTCGTCTGCGGTCTGCAGAACACCGTCAACGGCAATCTCTCGTCGGCCGGCGCGTTCGTTCGCTACACGCACAGCAACAACGGCGGTCGCTTCGAATTTGTCACCGCCAACAGCAACATCAAGACGATCAGCGACACCGGAATCGCGGTGGTCGCCGGAAACTACTATCACATCCGCTGCACGGTCACGAACGACGGCACCGCCAGTTGCTACATCAAGACGACCTACTCGGGCGGCGTGTGGCACGACGATGGTGTTTGGGGGGCACCGACAGTCACACACGTCACGAACATTCCGAGCGGCGCGTCGAACATGTTCATCGGGCTGTCCGCGATCGTGAAGTCGGTGGGTACGACGTCGCGTCTATACAAGCTCGGCTTCCAGCTCATGTATCGCATCCCCACGTTCACGCCGACGGGGAACATCATCGCAGGCACAGGTCTCCAGCTCGGCGATGGCGCAACAGCGATCGCGGTCGATCCGAGCACCAACCCAGCGTGGATCACACCGCTGCGCATCGAGTCACCGATCATCTTCCGTGCCTACGGTCGTGGTGGATGGATTCCGACCAGCTCGCCAGACTTCGCGACAGTGGGTGGCGGCACTGGCGGCACCGGATCGATCTCGTCGCCAGGCTCCGTCGCCAACGAGTGGTTTGGTACCAGCAACCTGAACACCTCGAACACCGCGTCTGACGGTTTCGCGTTCTACCAAACGAGCTATACGCTGAATCTCGACTCGACGGTCAATGAGATGATCATCGAGTGTGTCCTCGACATTCCAACACTGTCGACGGGCGCGCAGACGTTCAAAGCAACGCTCGGGCTATTCAACCAGACCAGCAGCGCGTTGACCAATGGCGTGACGATCGAGATCGATTCCAACGCGAACGTGCACGCGCAGTGCGTGTGCACGAGCGGCGGCGTCGCGACGACGGTGGACAGCGGAGTGACGATCACTGCCGCATTGACCTATCTGTGGCGCATCGTGATCACGCCGGGCAACGTCGACTTCTACGTCGCGCGTGATGGCGTCACGACACTTACGACACCTGTCGCGTCGATCTCGACGAACATCCCGACGGGCGTGACGATGGCCGCAGGTCTCGGGCTTCGGAAGACCGTGGGCACCACCAACCGCAACCTCCAATTCGGCTATGTCCTCGCCTACCAACGGAGCTCGCAATGAGTGGCCTCAGTGATCTGTCACCTGGGTCCTTCGGTATGGGCACGGGCACCCGAGGCACGTTGGTCTCGGGCACGCGTGTTCAGATCCAAGACGACAACAGCGGATCCGGATCGACGCCTGTCTTGACCTTCGCAGCGGAAACACCGCGCACGCATCCGTTCGCGATGTATCGAACAGGGCACATCTTCCTGTGGGGAAGCAACGATAGCCCGGGCGTCGGAGCGGATTCGTCGTCGAGCGACGATACGCACCCACAAGCGTCGGCTTGGTTCACTGGAACCGTGTCCTCCACCGCGCACGTCACCGCGACGTCCGGCGGGGCGATCTTGTTCTGTGTGCTCACAGCGACGAGCCACAAACGAATCTACGATGTCACGTGGCGCATCCCGATCTTGAGCACGGGCGCGGAACAATTCTTCTGCCGCCATGGCTACGTCAGCCAGTTCTTCGGAGCGTCGGTGACCAACGGCGCGTGGATGGAGATCGACAGCTTCGTCAGCGGTAACGCGAAGTTGATCACCTCTGCGGCAGGTGTCCAGACGGTGACGGACACGGGCGTGACGATCGTGGCAGGTCAGTGGTACCGCACGCGAATCGAGATCACCAACAACACCAAGGTGGATTGCTGGGTAGTTACCGAGAACACGACGCTCGGCGCCCCGACAGTCTCCAACACGACGAACATCCCGAGTGGCACGGGTCAGGGCTTGGTGCCCAACTCGATGATGGAGAAGGTCGCAGGATTTGCATCGCGCGAATCGGATAACATCTACTTCTTCTGCGGCATGGACCGCTATGCTGCTTGAGCCCTGAGAGGATTTACGCCATGACCATCACCCTTCAAGAAGTCAAAGCTCTCGTTCACGCACATCTGGCGAAGCACCCCGAGGTCGCGGCGAAACTCGAAGTCTCGATGCCGACAGTGCACAGCGCGACGTACGACGAAGACGCGGATGGGAAGCACGTCCCGCGGATCGGTCCCGATGACGAAGCGATCAAGCACCCCATCACCCGCATCGAGCTAAAGCTCGGCCGCACGACGCAAGTGATCCCGCTCGTCGAGGGCAACGGATCAACGCACACGATGACGCCGCGATCGCGCGAGTCGCTTGAAGCGATCATCAAGCAACAGATCGGCTACGCGATCATCGAAGCTACGAAGAAGCCGATGACACTCGAAGAGTATCGGGCAGACCAACGTCAGCGCGACGTCGAGGCCGCCGAGCGCGCGCGCGTCAGACGTGCGGCACACGAAGCTGAGCGCCGCGCGTCATTGACGCAAGCGCAGCGCGAGCAAGAAGACTTCGTGGCCACGCACAAGGAGCACGACTACCACACGACGGTCGGGACGTTGGGAGATCCGGGGGCGTTCCTTCGTGCAGCGGCTTCTCTCGGTGCGATCTCCGAAGAGAAAGCTGCGGAGGATCACGAAAAGCTCAAGGCGTGGGAGAAACGATCGAACGACTATCGCAACCCGCCGTCGAGCGACGAAGAGAAACCGTAGTCGCGGCGCTATTCGACCCGCTCGACGATCGAAGCCGCAGCCCTATTCGCCTATTCAACCCACTCGACGATCACGAGCCCGTCCGTCCCAACACCGCCCGTAGCTCCTTTGCCCCCAGCGGATCCTGTAGCGGCGAGGGTGCCGCCACCGCCACCGCCACCACCTCCAGTGCCGCCGCCCCCGGCTGCTGCGGCAGTGATGCTTCCAGGTGCATCCCCACCAGCGGCACCTGAAGCGCCACCGTTTCCACCGTTGCTGCCTGTCGCGTTGGCATCGGCATCACCAGGATTGCCCGGCACGCTCGCGCCACCACCGCCACCGCCACCAGCGCCGCCATTTGTTCCGACGGTTCCCGAGGCACCGTAGTTGAAGAATGGCGCCATCGCGCCACTCGGGGCGGTCGAGCTGGATCCGTCCACGCCTGCAGCACCGCCTGGGGCTCCTGTTCCTGGAGTCTCACCAAAGGCACCGACGCGGCTGCCATTCGCGATAATACCGCCGGCTGCAAGAGAGCCTGCACGCCCGCCGTTACCGCCCGACGTGCCGTTCCATCGTGCGAGCGCGACAAGGCCGGGAAAGGTTTCGAAGGTCGAGTTGGTTCCGTTGCCGCCGCTCGAGCCGCCCGTGCCTGTGGAGCCACCCGCTGCAGCCGTACCGCCCGCGCCGCCCGCACCACCAGATCCTTTGGCACCCGCAACCGCGAGATACACAGAGCCCGGAGTCACCGTAACCACCACACGCGTCAGTGGATAAGAACCTCCCGGGGTGCCTGCACCGCCGCCGCCCGCACCCGCGCCCGTACTACCACCGCCACCGCCACCACCTCCGCCTCCGCCCCCCGTACCGCCACGTCCCCAGAGCGTGATTTGAGTGACTCCAGCTGGGGCGGTCCATTGCGTCCCCGCTGTAGCGGTGAATGAAACGCGGCGAAGTCGCGACATTACTCCACCCACTCGATGATGAGTGCCCCTGCAGTACCAGCACCGCCCGTTGCACCGGCTCCACCATTTGAGCCCGTGGTGGCTTTCAAGCCCCCACCTCCTCCGCCAGCGCCGCCGACACCACCCGATCCTGTGATGCCGGCTGCCGCTGGCGATGTCGGGGCATTACTTCCGTCTGCTCCCGACGCGCCCCCCGCACCGCCGTTGCTTCCTGCCGGAGGCGTCGCATCACCACCGATCGCCGAGGAAGAGCCACCGCCTCCACCACCGCCGCTAGCACCACCAGCAGCACCACCACTTCCTGATGCAGGCACGAGCCAGAAGGGCGAGATCGCACCGAGCGAGCTACCTCCGTTGCCGCCAGCCGTGTTCACGAGCCCGCCGCTGCCCCCTGTGCCAGCCGTAATCCCGTAGAGACCGTTGGCGCCCGCTTGGCCAGCACCTGTCGTGGCGAGTCCGCCAGCACCACCACCAGCACCGCCGGCACCAGGATTGAACTGTGCCAGTGAACCAAATGTCGTAGCCGTACCTGCGTTACCCGCAGTACCTGGGGTGCCTGTGGCACCACCTGCCGCTGCGACTGCTCCAGCACCCCCGCCACCACCAGATCCGCCACCACCAATCGTGATGGCGTAGACGGTGCCAGGTACAACGGTCACAGGATACGCGATCGTCGGGCACGACCCGCCAGTGCCTCCAGCCCCACCCCCTCGAGCGGCGGCAGCTGTGCTGCCACCGCCACCGCCACCTCCTCCACCTCCACCGCCAGAACCGCCACGGCCGTGCAGCGTAACGAGGGTGACTCCTGCCGGAGCTGTCCAGTTACCTGTAGAGGCAACGAATCGAGTGATTTTTGCCATTCTAGATCTCTAGTAAGAGAACCAATCGGTTTGGTTTGTGACGATTGTCCATCCGCCCCAGTTGGTTTGAAATACTTTACTGGCGGCCAAACCATCGATCAACTCAGCGCCGTGTGGGGCTAACGTCGCGTTGTTTGTTCCGAAAGTCCCCTTGGTGTCGACAAGGTGATACTCCTTCGAGTAACCGAAGCCTGCCGGATTCGGAAGATTCAGGGTTACCGCTCCACCCGAAGTATCGACGAAGAGATAGTCGTCCGTCGTTAGGATCGTATAGGGCGAGCTCGCCGACGTGATCGTCACGCCGTTCGGCTGCGCGACCGCGCCAGTCGCCCCCGTGGTACCTGTGGTGCCCGTCGATCCGGTTGCTCCGGTGGCGCCCGTGGCGCCTGTCGCCCCTGTCGCCCCGGTCGGCCCGGTGGCACCGGCACCACCTGCAGATCCCGTCGGGCCGGTCGATCCTGTCGGGCCCGTCGAGCCGGTCGATCCCGTCGCGCCGGTGGCACCTGCGGCACCCGCAGCACCCGTCGGGCCCGTGTTGCCCGTTGCGCCGATCGATCCTGTGGCGCCCGTCGCGCCAGCAGCACCTGCAGTTCCTGTATCACCCGTCGCACCCGTTGGACCCGTGGCTCCAACTCCATCGGCACCTGTAGATCCGGTTGCCCCAGTTGGTCCCGTCGCGCCGGTGATGCCTCCACCCGTAGGTCCCGTCGCTCCAGTGGCACCTGTCGAAGATGCGGTGCCTGCCGGCCCCGTCGAACCTGTCGCGCCGGTCGGGCCCGTCGAACCTGTCGCGCCCGTCGAGGTCGCGCTTCCCGGAGCCCCAGTGGCTCCTGTGGTTCCTGTGGCTCCTGTTGGGCCGGTCGTTCCTGTCGAACCTGTTCCAGGAGATCCTGTCGGTCCTGTCGAGCCGGTCGAGCCCGTCGAGCCCGTAGGGCCCGTCGACCCCGTAGGGCCCGTCGACCCCGCCCCTCCACTTCCGGGGCCCGTTGGACCTGTTGGACCTGTTGATCCATCACGCCCATCATGTCCACGGTGACCGCGCTTCCCGCGCTCTCCTCGTTGACCACAATCCAAATCGAGAGGCTTGCTGTCGGCCACAGCAGACTCTACAGCCTCTGCGCGCCTAGGGCGCTTTCCGCGCTATACCGCTTGAGTGGTTCGCGCGCTGTCGTCTTCGATCACGATCCCTTTCCGGCATCTGATCCTGCATCACCACGAGATCGGCCTTCACCGTGGTCGTCGATGGGGCTTTCGTGAAGTCTTTGGGCTCAGCAGCCTGAAAAACATGCCCTTCATCCGGCTTGCAATGCTGGTGAAGCAAGCGTATGAGGGCCGGCCTCCAGCGCATGAAGGTTGGCCCGCACAGCGGGAAGCGCTTCAGTGGATCGTCGACAAAGGGCGGGACGGCATTTACGCGCTCGATCCGCGCCAGAACATCCGCGTTCGACGGAACATCGGCGTTGGGTACTTCATCGACGATGGCCATCATCGAGCGCTAGCGCTCTACATCCTCGGAGAGGCTTCCATTCGAGCGACTCTCACGCAACTCAAGACGCGACAGGCCTAGCGACGGACATCGAACACGATCGTGATCCGTGGCAGATCCCAGGGTAGATCTCGGCAAGCTCAGCGACGGACATCGAACACGATCGTGATCCGCGGCAGATCTCCAGGGTAGATCTCCAAGCGATGCCACGTCTCACCACGACAGAGCACGAGCCGTCCTGGTTCCGGATCGATCGCTAGCTCGTGTTTCGTGGGCCTCCCATCACAGGGACATTCGCAGATCGTCGGGATCCGTGGATCGCCGCTCGTCACATAGAAGACCCCGAACAAGTACGCGATGCGGTGCTGATGTCGCGGGTGCTGGCTTCCTGCACGGTTCACCATCGCCCATGCCACCGGCGCGCGATGCCCGATCATGTCGACAATCGTTCGACGAAGATCTTGCACCGGCGCGTCGGGCCAGGCGAAGACATCTTCGCTCGATTTCCAACCTCCGACGTTGAGTGAACCGACCCGCTTGCCTCGATCATGCTTCATTCGATCGAGAATCACTTCAGTGAGCGCCGGACATAGCTCGGGGCGCACGCCATCATATACGAGCGGCTGTTCACGAGCCTGTGCCGTGAGTCGCGACAGCGGATTATCGGAGCTACGTGTCGGAGCAACCATGCCGAAATTCTACTACGAACCTTGCAGCGGTGTGTGCGCTCCCTAGTCGCAGGGTCGATCACTTACGAGCGAAGCTGCGGCCAACAGCTCGTCTCCACGCCGCACGAAACGAATCGCTGCATTTTCTAGATCGAGCAACGCACCGTTCTGCGAGAGATATCCACCGCCCCTGCTGCCGGAAGCATCCGCGAGGATCATCGCACAAAGATGGATGGCAGCCCTCCGCAGCGCTTCACGCTCCTCGTTGAGAGCCTCGTATGGAATGCTTGGAGAAGCGGTGTCGACGACGATCGGCATGCATGGAAGATGAATGCTTGGAGAGGCGATGTCGATGAGGATCGGCACGCTTGGAGAGGGCGATCAGCCTGCATGGAACTAGTGCAGATCTGCCTGGCTTGACGGTTGTAGAGCCGTCACATAGCGTCGATCGTTAGCATGCTGCTCACTCGTAAGGCCGTCGACTCCGTCGACATCGAAAAACTGCGCGACGTTGTCGGTGCCAGCGACTGGTTCTACCAATCGCCAGGCAAGGAACCGCATCGGCTCCTTGCCTACCTCTCGACGCTCTTCGACGGGAAAACGATCTTCGACATTGGAACCCATCTCGGTGACAGCGCGCTCGCGCTTTCGTACAACGTAACGAACCGCGTCGAATCGTTCGACATCATCGACAAAGTGAGCGCAAAGCGCAGAGAGCGAAACAACGTTGGCTGGCATATCGGAGATCTGTTCGATCCGGCGTATCGAAATCCGTGGGCAGCGAAGCTACTCGAGAGCCCGCTCATCTACATCGACGTCGACCCGCACCACGGGATTCAAGAGTTCGAGCTGGTGCAATGGCTCCGCGAGCACCACTACAAAGGCTTCATCGTCCTCGACGACATCTGGTACTTCAAGCCGATGCGGAACAATCTCTGGTACCGCATCGAAGGCGCGTGCAAAGCAGACGCAACATCGATCGGTCACTGGAGCGGCACCGGAATTGTGTCTTTCACGGAGACGATCGAGATCGAAGGTCTCGTGGATACGAGCAACTGGACGCTCGTCACAGGATATTTCGATCTCACTGTGATGCCAGACGCGAACCCCGCGATCAAAGCGCGTCCTCCGAGCCTCTATCTCGATGAGCATGCCGCTTCGACGCTTACGCTTGAGCAGAACCTCATGGTGTTCTGCGAGCCGAAGTTCGCCGACAAGATCCTCGCAATCCGTCCCAAGCATCTGCACGAGCGCACGAAGATCGTGCAGATGTCCTTCGAGGACTTCCCGCTGACGAAGTACCGCGATCAGATCATCCAGAACCGCGGAGGCTCCAGTGGCTGTCCCTCGGATCCCCGTAACACGGCAAGCTACTACCTGTTCTGCATGTCCCGGTTCGCGATGCTGCAGCAATCGATCCAGGAGAATCCATTCGGCTCCTCTCACTTCGCTTGGGTGAACATCTGCATCGAGCGGATGGGCTACAAGAACTTGGTCCATCTCCACGAAGCACTCTCCGTCCAGCGCGAGAAGTTCTCGACGTGCTGGATCGAGTACGTGTCGAAAGAGACCACGCAGAGCCTTGCCGCGAACTTCGGATCGCGTTGTGTCGGCCGCACCTCTATGTGCAGCGGATTTTTCACAGGCTCCGCGCCGTACATGCAAGAGGTCTGCAAGCGTATCGAAGCGCAGTTTCTCCAGTGCCTCAAGGCGGGCTACGGACACGCGGACGAGCAACTCATGTACCTCGCCTACTGGGACAACCCCGAGCTCTTCGACTGGTACATCGGCGACTATCAAGAGATGGTCACAAACTACGCGGGCGTATACGACCGCCCAGAGCGGCCGCTCCATCACCTGATCCGAAACAGCTACAACGCAGGGGACTATCGCATCTGTGCCCAAGCGATCGAGCAACTCACGACCTCGATCGATGCGGGTAAGTGCACGCTAGGTCCCGACGATGTGAGGCTTCTCAACGTCGCGAAGAGGAATCTCGAAGCGAAGATGACGAGCGTCTAATGGCGGAATTGACTTTCGTTACCTGTCTCTACGATCTCAGCAAGCGCGGGACCAACCACCGCAGCATCGATTGGCTCTTCGCGAACAGTGGCTTCGTGATGAGCCTCGAGCACGAGCTGGTGATTTTCACGGAGCCTGAGCTTGAGCAAGAAATTCTCAAACGGCGTGCCGGCCGTCCCACGCGGGTGCAGCTGATCCCATTCGAGACCTTGCTCACGCCAGCGCGCGCCGAAGGTGCACGGCGCGGCCATCGACAATCGAACACGACAGCCTCGAAGGTCACCGCTACGTACGTGCAGCTCATGTGGGCCAAGTACGCAATGCTCGAACGGGCCCTAACGCTCTCGCAACCTACGCACCTCGCATGGATCGATGTCGGCATCACGCATGTCGCCAAGACGGCACCGGATCTCGCGGCCCAGATCTTCGAGAAACCGTCAGCGCTGCCGAAGTTCCACATGCTGCGATACTTCGACATGACGGATACGATCATTCCGTCGTACTGGTACACGCTTCACGGGCATCTCGCCGGCGGTCTCGTCGTCGGCGAAGTCGGCCGCATGCGGGGGCTCATCACGGCATTTTGGAGTGCGGTCGATCTGGCCATCGAAAACGCGCTCGCGCCCGTCGACGAGGCGATCTTGTCGTATCTCGCGGCTCAGCAGCCGGATCGCTATGCGTTCAGCTACGGTGACTACTGCGACATCCTGCGTAACCACGATCGTGTGCGCAGCGGCATCGGCCACCTGTTGTGGCAAGCGCGCGACGCGAAAGAGCGCCGGAAGCTCTCGCATCTAGACACTCTGAAGAAACACCTTGTCACGGCGCTGCGCGATCAAGCGCTCTGGGAAACCGATCCAGAGACCCATAACGCGATCTGTACGGAGTTCCCGGAGGTGCGTAGCGTGATTGATCAGATCATTGAAGCTTCAGCTTCTAGCCACACGGTCACGCTTGAGGAATCTATGCCTAACGAGTTGCCATCCGACGAGAAACCTTTGCTCGGGCTCGTCATGATCGTGAAGGATGAAGCGCATGGAATCGTCAAGACGCTCGAGTCCTTCAAGTCGGTAATCAACTACTGGACGATCCTCGATACAGGTTCAACCGACGGCACGCAAGACGTGATCCGTCAGGCACTCAGCGACATCCCAGGACGACTTCACGAAGAGCCGTTTGTCGACTTCGCAACGTCCCGCAACCGCGCCCTCACACTGCACGGTGAAGCCTCGGTCTTCACCGTGATGCCGGATGCGGATGACTGGATCGACAATCCGAACGCGCTCGGAAGCTTTCTCGCCGATCACGTGAACGACGGCGAGCCCGCGTTCTTGCTCAACCTGCGGCGTGATCAACTGGACTACTGGCTGCCCCTCATTCTGCGCACCAAGGCGAAATGGCGCTACCGAGGCCGCGTTCACGAGTGTTGCGGACCGCAAACGGGCTCCGGCTTTGCGTCGGCACGCGTCGTTGGTCCAGCACTGCGGCAATCGCGCCCACCGCAGAGTGCGGAAGCGACCAAACGTCGGTGGGAACGGGATCTAAAGCTCCTGCGAGACGACTTCCTCGTCGATTCCAAGAACCAGCGCACGATCTTCTATCTGGCACAGACGTACGAGTGTCTTGAACAGCCCGAGCAAGCACTGCTCCTTTATGAGCGCCACTTGGAGCTCAACGGCTGGATCGAGGAGCGCATCGAAGCCGCGATTCGCCGCGCCAAGATCAAGAAAGCGATCGGTCGTCCCTGGGCGGAAGTCCAGCAAGCGTTTCTCGCGGCCTATCGGCTGGATCCTCGCCGGGCTGAGCCGTTGTTCTACGTTGCGGAGCACTGGTACGACGAAGAAGTCCATCCGCTTGCGTTTCTCTTCGCCAGCCGTGCTGCGAAACTCAAGCCGGTCCCCACCGCGCTCTTCCTCGATCGCGACATCTATGACTACCGCGCCGCGGACATCGCCGCGATCTCGGGCTTCTATTGCGATCAGCTCGAAGATCCTGAGATTCGTCGAGAAGGGCGCCGCTTTGCAGAGAAAGCGGTCCGTGCACAACCGCAGGATGAGCGCGTGCGCGCCAACTGGGCATTCTACGCGCACAACGTGAACACGGAATTCGGGGCGACGATCCAGGCCATCGACTTCAAACCGGCAGCTCCATACACAGCCAGTAACCCGTCCGTGCACTTCGACGGCGTGCGTTGGCGCGTGCTCGTGCGTACGACGAACTACAAGATCATCAACGGGCAGTACCTCACGCCTGACGACAACGTGATCTACACGCGAAACTGGATGCTCGAGCTGGATCATGATCTCGGCACAGAGACCACGATCGAGATGGAAGATCGCACTGGCCTACCCAAGACGAACTACCCAGTGCACGGCTACGAAGACTGCCGGCTGTTTCAGCATCGTGGGAAGCTCTACGCTTCATCGACCGTGTGCGACTGGACCGTGAGCGGTGAGCGCGAGCTGACGATCGTCGAGTTGGATGCCACCTACCAAATCGTCAAGGCGTGGCCGGTACGTGGACCCTGGAGCGAGAAGCCCCAGAAGAACTGGATGCCTATCGAAGATGAAGAGCTGCGCTTCATCTACGCGACGAAAGATCCAACGACGATCCTAACCGTCGATCTGGAAGGTCGAACGATCAGTCCGCCAACGACACTCGGGCATGGTCGTCTACGTGGCGGATCGCAGGCCGTGAAGATCGATGAGACCTGGCTCTTCCTCGTGCATGACGTCGCTTGGCCGGGCGGAAACTCGAGGATCTACCTGCACCGCTTCGTCGAGATGGATGCGAGCTTCCGCGTAACAGCGATGAGCGATCCGTTCTTCTTCGAGAGGCGTGGGATCGAGTTCTGCTGCGGCCTTGGCTACGATGGGGAGAAACTCGTCGCCAGCTTCTCAGTCGAAGATCGCTGCGCGAAGCTCGCGATCTTCGATCTGGAGAAAGTACGGGCGTTGCTGCGTCGTGACTACACGATCTAGAGCACGTTGACGTACGAGAGCCCGTTACCGCCGTTACCGCCGGCGAATCCCGCGCCGAGGCCAGCCGCTCCAGCCCCGCCAGTAACGACCGCGGTCGGCGTTGTCGATCCCGACCCAACGACAACGACGACAATCCCACCCGCGCCACCGCCGCTACCGCCAACACCCTGTCCCGCGCTCGGCGTAAAGCTACTTGCGCCAGCATCGCCTCCCTTCGCCTCGATCGTGCCACTGCCCGTATAGAGCGCCGCCCGAACGATGCACAGCCCGCCAGCCGCACCGGAACCACCCGATCGGCCCGTCGTAGCATTCGCAGATCCAGATCCACCACCCGATCCGGTCCCCCACACCGACGAAACCGTCGCGCCATTTCCACCGTAGCCACGCCCGACAATGCGGACAAAGAAATCATGCGGAGATCCCTGCGCGGGCGGAATGTTCGCAGTGACGGTACCTCCGGCGCTTGTCGTGCCGGTGCCCGTTCCACAACCACCACCACCACCGCCTTGCCCCGCAGCGCCGTTGCCACCGGCCGCGTTGTTCGGATTGGTCGCGGTCGCTCCCGCGACCAATCCAGGCCACGACGAGCCCACGCTCGCTGCACCAGCCGCCGGACTCACCAACGCGGAGCCCGCGTGCCCCGCCGCTGCGATCCCGAGGAACGCAGCCGCGCTTCCGGTCGCGACTCCAGCGGCACCGATGGTATTTCCGACGGCTGCGCCACCACTGCCACCGTTGGCTGTGATCTTCCCGTTGTTCGTGCATGTCCCCAATACGTAGACAGGCCATCCCGCAGTGGCGAGCTCACACCCCACATCGATCGTCAGATCAGTGTAGAAGGCGAAATCCGATAGGGTCGTCGTGCCGCTCGTGATGTGAAGCGCGCCGCTCGATCCGTCGCCGAACAAAATAGCGCCCATCCCCCCAGCGAGACCTGTGGCCCCCGTGGGACCTGTGTCACCCGTCGAGCCCGTCGAGCCCGTCGAGCCCGTCGAGCCCGTCGAGCCCGTCGATCCGGTCGGTCCCGTCGGTCCCGTCGAGCCTGTCGAGCCCGTCGAGCCCGTCGAGCCCGTCGAGCCTGTGTCGCCCGTCGAGCCCGTCGAGCCCGTCGAGCCTGTAGGACCTGTCGAGCCCGTCGAGCCCGTCTAGCCCGTCGAGCCCGTCGAGCCCGTCGAGCCTGTCGGACCTGTCGAGCCC